>OFFK01000253.1_pt1 | contig 47381 bp, 36 predicted proteins | sample 1521361 | NCBI WGS metagenome assembly OFFK01 (sample SAMEA3504096, study PRJEB24116) | mouse gut metagenome | biome: mouse gut; feature: mouse-associated habitat; material: faeces | place: Denmark | collected 2011 | reverse complement strand
GGCACGCCATGGCTCTAAGACAGCAAAGCTGTCAAGAGCCAATGCTGTATCCCCACGCCTAAAGGCAGGAGAATTACGGCGCTTTTGTTAACATTTTTCCCTACCCCCCTCCGGACCCCCGTAGGGGTCTCTTTTTGCCCAAAATCAGATTTCAGAAGTGTGCATAGAACCAAACAGATTCCAATTTGGACAAAAATACATATTTCAGGAGGGAAACATCATGACAAAGGTAAGATCATTTATTACCAATTTTGCACTGATTGTATTGGGGGTTGTGGGGCTTCTGCTGGCTCTGGCAGGTTTCTCCATTGGGTTCTGTCTGCTGGGCAGGCTTATTACCTACGCGCTAGTTTGCCTCCAGGCGGCTGTGGGAGGTCTCGTCATGGGGCTCATCATGTTTGGAGCTCTTGGAATGGTCTCTATCATCGCTGTGGCAGCCATCCGCGCCTCCAAATAACCATCAGAAAAACCGCTCTCTTGTGAGGGCGGCTCTTTTTTTGCGGGGGCTGATACAAAGAAATGTGGGCGGTGGGTGCGGCCCAGACAGTGTCTTCCCAGGCTATTTCTCCAGCGATGCCACTGTGGCATTTCAATGTTGTTGAAAACAAAGAAAGAGGGCCGAAACCCTCTTTTGTGGTATTATGCAGTTTTGAGAAATGAGGTGGTAACGCCATCGAACACCCGCCGGCAGAACAGGAACTGCCCGTTGGCCTCCCAGGGGGCCGATGCGTGCTTTGTGTGCAGATTGCTGTACGCCCGATCAATTGCCGCGATATCCTTCCGGAACTGCGGCGACAGGGCCTTCCATTGACGTTTGCTACCAGCGGACATCATCCCCTGTAAGCTGTGGGAGTCTGTGTAGTCCGCCTCAATGCGGAGCTCAGTAGCGTAGGCCATGTAGGCTGCCCCCACAAATGCATGCAAGCTAACAATGGCGTTCTGCGTCCACTCCCTCTCGTCCTCGGGCTCCAATGACCCGTAGTGGCTGGCTGAGGCGATGGCGTCGATATGCTCGAAAGCCGTCTGCCAGGAGTCTCTAGCCAGATCCAGGTACTTTTCCCTATCCACTTTTTCTTTCTCCTTTCTGGGCTGCCCTACGCCGCATTGTCGGCATAATTGACAGCGATGTTTTTCACCCAATCTCCATGAAATACATTCCCGATGCAGATGTTGTCGGTATTCTCGTAGGAGTAATCGCACTCCGTCAGAAGGTCACCGTTGACAGCAACAACGAGAGTCGACTCGCTCAGGTCAAGGACGCCATTGTCCACGATCGCCGTGAACGTGTCATGGACGGGGCCGCGCTTCGCAAAGTTGTTCAGGCTACGGGCCCGGCCCAGGTCGAGCAGCGGAACGCGGTCGAAGTCGGTGTTTTTATCCTCTGCCGTGAATGCCGCCAGCTGCTTCAGCTTGTTGACGTTCTCTATGGGGACTTCCTCGTGGAACATGTCCTGGCTCAGCGCCAGCCCATTAAATTCCGGCTCATCCGCCAGCATGAACAGCTCCAGGCAGGCGAGGATGAAGTCGTTGCTGACTTCTTTGCCGTTGGTGACGATGTAGGCGTTGCCCAGGGGGATGTTGAGCTTCTCGATCTTCTTGGCAATATACCGGATAGCCGGAGTGTTCAGAGAGGGCTCGCCGCCGGTCAGGGTCAGGCTAGAAATACTGTCTACCTTGGACAGTGTGGCGTCGATGACCTCCTCCGAGATGTCCATGTTCTGAGCCTCACCCCGCATGCAGTGGGCGCAGCCCATATTGCAGCGACGGGTGATTTCGATAACAAGTGAATCACAAAATGCTTTCATGATTTTTCAATCTCCTTTGATATGTATTTTTGACCCAAAATTGGTACATATCGGCATCATATGCAATTCTTTTCGCTTTAATTTTGAGACGGCCATTCTTTTTTGTTAATACAAGAAAATGTGGGCCGAACAAGGATTGTGTTCTATGACCTTTCCCCTATCATCCTGGCCTACTGTTCCAACTGAATCTGCTGGCCTTCAATGTTGGCAGCAACAATGATGATGTTCTTCCCATTGCATTATGCAAAAAAAAGAAAGCCTCCGCCGAAGCGGAGACTCTTGCTTTCTCAGCCCGCCTGGAGCAGCATGTCCTTCTGAATCTCCGCCATCAGAGCCTTCTCGATGGCGTTCACTTCGTTCTGCCAGTCGGCCTCATGCAGCTTCCTGGCAGAGGGCTGCCCAGACCGGCGCTGCCAGCTTTTGCGGCACTTGGACTGCTTCTTCCAGGACCGGCAGTTGCCCCTCGGAGCCCAGTCTTCGTTGTTCTCCGGCTTCCACCTCCGCAGCAGATTGGCCGGGACAGAGCTCATAACCTCGTCAAGCTCCTCCCTATCAATCTGCTCGTGCAGACACTTCCGCTGTTTCTGGCCCTTGCCAACCCGGTACGCATCCCGGAACCTGGGCTTGGTACCGCCGCAGCCGAACCAGACAGTTTTGCTGGTGCTGTTGATCTTCTCCTTCATGGCCGCACGGAACTCGGGCAACCAGGCCCGGATGTCGACGACCCTGTTGTCGCCGTCGTACACCATGACAGTCCTCAGTACCTTTTCCGCGCCGAAGTACAAGGGCAGGTACTCCCCGTGGAAGTTGGCCACCGTGCGGCGGTCGTTGGGGTTCATAGCAACCTCCCGGAACACGCTGGGGACATACGTCTCGGGAACAACCCCGAAAAGGTTCTCCCTGCTGACGAAATAGCCGATCAGCTCCTCCTTGTTCTTGAACTCCTCGCGTTTGTTGTCGGTAACAACAGTGTACATATCTATCTACTCCTTATGTATTATTTTTTCAGAATTGGATACTGATGATTTAGTATGCAAAAACACCGCAGATGATTTTGCCCGAATCATAATGCTGCCCCTTCTCCCCTATCATCCTGGCCTACTACCCCTGATTCCGCAAACCTTCAATGTTGGCGGCAACGATGACATCTCGTTGAAGACAGAGCCGGGCTACTGCCCTACCAGAACTTCCTCACGTTCTATTTTCCTATATCAGCCAAAAAAGAAGGCCTCCGCCAAAGCGGAGGCCCGTGTTTCGTATTTTGCACCTACTCCGGCAACGGATGACCATCCATGTCCTCCCAGTGCTGACCAAAAATGTCCCAGTAGTGGTGGACTCGGTGGCCGCTCTCATCCTCTACAAGCCGGGTCAGGCGGTCGCGACCGTCATTCAAGGCGGCAAACGCCTCCTTCTCAGTATGGACACGCACCTCACGGCTAGTGTTCATACGAAATTATCCTCTCTGATTGTTCAGCCCTGGTATACTTCGTTGCTTTCAACCCTTCTGTGGCTCATGCCAATTCTGCTTGAATTCGTTCTAGGGTGGCAACAGTATTGGGATTCAGGAATGTCCGATCTCCCTTGACTGTAACCGCCTTCTCTGCGATGCACTTCCCCAGCCGCTTCATGAAGGTATCGAAGGAAATCTCGTCCGCCAGCAGATAGCCGGACACGGCCTCCGCCTGACAGTCCGACAGGTAGTAGTCGGGAGAGAACACAAGCCCGGGACTGGCTGCGATAGCGGAGAATGAGACTACCCCACAACGCACCGAGCCCTCCATGGGACGCACACCCTCCAGATGGGGCGTATTCCCTAACTCCTTGGAGACATCCTTTTTCAGATTTTCCATTGCCTTGCGCAAAAGGTCTTGCGCTCTCCTAATCTCTTTGCTATCCATATTTTCTCCTCCCTTGGGGTCAGAGACAATTCCCTGGCCCACTTATGTATTTTTGTCAGCCTAATTGCAGGGCTGTTGGATTTGTATGCCAATCTGGCAAATTATATTCAGCCAGCGGTAGCCTGGATGGACAATGCTATATTGGGGCAAACAGCCCAGGGGGTTCCTGCCAAAGAAAAATCCACACAGCCACACCGCCCACATTTCTTTGTATCAACCCAGAAGAACAAAGGAGGCCCCCGCCGAAGCGGGGGCCTTTGTTGAATAGCTTAATAGCCAGTCTTGGGGAGGGTATTGGGCAGGGGGTACTGATACCAGGGATAACCAGGAACCCCAGGGGTGCCGGGATAGCCGGCGGGATAAGAGGGGCCGCTCACGATGGTGGTGGACTGGCCGGAGGCGCTGGTCCAACCATTGTTGATCCCGTTAATGCCGGTGTTAGCGCCAGTGGTGCCGTTGCCGCTCACAGAGGAGGAGCTGGTGCCCTGGCAGCCGACCTCCACCCGGTTGATCAGCTGGAAGCCGTTGACCACATTGGGCAGTACGGTCACGTACATGCTGGGAGCCATGGACTCGTGCATGCCGGCAGCGGCCATATCGAAGACCATCCGGACATCGGTCACGTACTCGCCAGAGCTCAGGCCCAGAGCCACAGAGCTCAGGTCATAGCTGTACTGGGACTTACTGTTCAGGCCAGAGGCCAGAGTGCGGTAGTCGGAGTAGTTGGTCTTGATCTCCACCCGGAAGGTGGTGGTCATACCGCTCCAAGTGCCGGTGTAGAACGTACCAGCGCGAGCGCCGTCAGTGGGCACCTTGATATGCACAAAGAAGTTCTGGACAGCCACAGTGGACTTGTTGGACACGTTGGTCCAGTAGAACTTAGCCTGCTTGCCGGCGGCCACCGTGCGAGGACCATGAGCCTCAACGGTGGTCTGGAAGTTGCCAGACTTGTTGTAGACGGTGATCTTTACGTTGTCGTTCTTGTTGCTGATCCGGACGGTAGCCCGCTGGTCGTTGACCATGTAGCCGGCGGGAGCCTGAATCTGCTGGATGTAGTACTCGCCGATGGCCAGAGCGCCGGAGTGGGCCTCACCGTAGCTGTCACCATAGATGGTAGCCACGACATTGCCGGACTTGTCGACAATCTGGTACACTGCACCCTGGAGACGAGTGCCCTTGCGGATACCCATCAGAGTATTGTCGGCGGCGGACAGAGTGGTGATAGTCAGCTGACCCTGCTGGCCGGTGATCTCCCACTTGATATCAGTGGTCTCATTCAGGCCAATCTCAATGGTCTTGGGGGTAGTGTCCTTGACATAGCCCTCGGGAACAGTCAGCATGGTCACCTTGTAGCGGCCGGACTTGAGGACAGTATCCAGATAGATGAAGCCCTCGTTGTCGGTCTTGTAGCGGTCGATGTAGTTGTTCACGGAGTCGGTGATCTCAACCTGGACATTGTACACGCCAACCTTGGTAGTAGCGTCAATGACCTGGATGCGGACGTGAGACTGTTTGACAACCTCCAGCTCGATGTTGGTGGTCACGTTGGCCTTCACGACGAAGTTGTGGGGCTGAGGATCCTTCTCATAGCCATCAGGGATGTAGGTCTGCCAGGCAACATACTCGCCGGGCTTCAGGTCCACGTTGATGTAGCCCTGGCCGTTGGAGGTGAAGTTACCCACCAGAGTGCCATCCAGCTTGGTGATCTTGAGCTGCACGCCCTTGACCCCATTGCCAGTCTGAGCCTCAATGACCCGGACGGCAGCGCCGGACTCCTGGTCGATGACGAAGGTCTCCTGAACCTGCACGTTGGTCTTCACGGTGAAGGTGCGGGAAGTGGTGTTGAGAATGTAGCCGTCGGGGACGGACATCACATTGACGGTATAGTCCGCGGGAGCGGTGGCTGCGAGCTGAACCAGCCCGTTAGCCCCAGTGGTGTACTCGCCGACATAGGTGCCGTCAGCCTTGGTCACATGGAAGGTAACGCCAGCGATGACAGCGCCGGACTTGGCATCCACAGCGCGGAGGGTCAGGTTGGCATTGACCACATGATTGAAGGTGAGGGTGGAGTTGGCGTTGTTGGTGATGGTAACCTTCTGAGTAGCAGTGTCAATCTGATACCCATCAGGACCCTTCTTCTCCTTCACGAGGTAAGCGCCAGGGGCCAGATTGGTGACAGTCACAACGCCGGTGGCATCGGTGGTCACAGTCTGAACCAGCTTGCCGTTCTCCTCGTAAATCTCGAAGATGACGCCAGCCAGGGGAGCCTGGGTGTTCCGGTCCAGAGCACGGATGGTCAGGCCGGAAATACGGTTGTTGGTGAACTTGACGTAGGTTTTCTCCACGCCGGTCTTGATCTCGGCCCACTGATAGGTGCCTTCCAGGATGTAGCCCTCGGGGGCCTCAACCTGGGTGATCATGTACTTGCCAGCGGCCAGACCTGTCACGATGGCGGTGCCGCCCTCGTCGGTCACAACAGTAGTGATGTAGTTCCCGTTAATGTCCTGGACCTTGAAGCGAGACCCGGCCAGGGCGTCTTTGCTGGCAGCGTCAATCAGCTCGATAACGAGACTGGTGTGCGCCTTCTGCTCAAACACCACAGTGGTCAGCACGTTGTGGGTCACAGTGACAATCTTGGTAGTCTCCACGGCGGTATAACCGTTGGCGGTGTTCATCTGCTTGATGGTGTACTTGCCAGCGGGCAGGTCGCCAGTGTACAGATAGCCGGTGTTGTCGGTGGTGCCGTGGAACACCTGCTTGCCGTTGTCGTCGTAAATCTCAAAGGTCACGTTGGCAACGCCAGTGTGGGTGCCCTGAGCCATGGCCTCGATAGCGATACCAGTGAGCTTGTAGTTGGCAAACCGGCAGTTCAGTACGCGGCCGGACACAACCTCGATGGTCTGGCTCTCGGAGCAGATACGGTACTCAGCAGGAGCAACAATCTGCTTTACGATGTAGAAGCCCGGGGCCAGAGGACCGACCTCGACGGTGCCGTCGTTGCCAGCGGTGAAGTTGCCAACCAGGTCGCCGTTCAGGTTGGTGACACTGTACTCAGCACCAGCGATGGCCTGACGGGTAACCATATCGACGGTCTCAATGTAGAGCATATCCTTCTGCACATGGGGGAACCGCACATACACAGCCTGATCGCCATACACCACAACGGGGGTCTGGTAAGAGGTGGTCAGCAGGTAGCCCTCGGGAGCAGCCAGCTCCTTCACCGTGTAGACGCCGGGCTTCAGCACGCTGGTGGTAGCCACGCCGGCGGTGTCAGTCACCAGCTGGGCAACCTCAGCGCCGGTCACGCCGTCATAGATGGCGAACTGGACGCCCACAAGACCCATGGCCTTCGCATCGGTGGCGTAGATGGTGATAACGCTCAGCTGACGCTGAGTAAAGGTAGCCAGAGCAGTCTTGTTGTTCTCGACCATAATGGTCTGGAAGCTGGTATTCACGGCGTAGCCATCGGGGGCATAGAACTCCTCGATGATGTACTTGCCGGGAGTCAGAGTCTTGGTCACGGCACAGCCGGTCATGTCGGTGGTGATATGCTCAATGACCTGGCCGTTCTCGGCCCGGATCTGGAACATAGCGCCAACCAGCGGAGTACCATCTTTATCGTCCAGAGCCTTCACAATGATGGAGGCATGCTTGTCAAAAATAAAGGTGGCAACGCCGGCTTTTTTCGCAGTGACGGAGACTGTCTGAGCGCCGGAGCTCAGAGTGTAGCCGTCGGGGACAGCGATACACTGCACCACATAGGTACCGGGAGTCAGATCCTCAAAAATCACAGAGCCGCTGGAATCGGCGGTCTTGGTCTGTAGAACCTGGGTGTTGGTGGAGTTCCACAGCTGATAGGTAGCGCCGGGAACCGCCATGTTGGTGTTGTTCACATGACCGTAGACAATCACGAAGGGCTTGGCACGGTTGATGAAAGTCATCTCGGCCATAGCGCCGGCGCGAACGCGGACGGTCTGGGTGGAGCTGGTAATCACATAACCGTCAGGAGCGGACTCCTGCTCGACCACATAATAGCCATCCTCCAGGTCGGGAATCAGGACAGAGCCATTGGCCCCAGTCTTGTAGGTGCCGACCTTGGTTCCATTCTGATGACGCAGGGTAAACACACAGTTGGCCAGAGCCTTGCCATCATCAGACTGAGCGTAGATGGTCAGGCTGGCACGGATGGTAGCGGTAAACACGCGGTCGATATCGGTGTTGGGGGAAATCACGATGGGCATCGTGGTGGTATCCATGGTGTAACCGCCGGGCACGCCGGAGATAACCGCAGTGTAGTTGCCGGAGGCCAGGCCAGCGAAGGTCACGCGGCCCTCGGTATTGGTGGTCTGGGGACCGGCGGCAACCTGATTGCCCTGAGAGTACAGGGTGACCTCGGCGCCGGGGATAGGCTTGCCAGTCTGGGAGTCAGCAACCAGGATGGTCACGGAACCAGGCCGGTCAGCCCAGAAGTTCCGAACGATGGCGCTGTCGTCACCAGTGTTGACGGTAAAGTGGTCGCTCTGAAGTCCGCCGATGTAGCCCTTGGGCATAAAAGTCTGGTTCAGAGTGTACTCACCCGCCTGCAGGTTGGGCACATAGGCGATGCCGCTGGCGTCAGTCACGATCTCAGAGGTGGACCAGGTAGGAGCGGTAGTCCGGGTCAGGGTAAACCGGGCACCAACAACAGGCTCACCGGTCTCAGTCTCCATGAAGTGGATGATCAGAGTAGGCTGCTTGGTGCTGTTGAACAGCAGGCTGATGTTGGAGTCCTGCTCCTGAGACACATGGATCTTCTGGGGATTCAGGCCGGTATGCACAGGGTCGATACCGGTAGGGGTGCGAACCTCGCTCACGGTGTAATCCCCGGGAGGGATGGCACCAAATTCCACGGTGCCGTTCTTGCCGGTGGAGCCGGAAGCGACAAGTCCGTTATTGGTGTCGCGAACCTCATAATGTGCGCCCTCAACGGGGTCGGAGCCCGCAAGCCGGGTTACGGTCAGAAGGCTCTGGGCGTAGTTCTCGATGTTTACGAAATGCCGGCTCTCATTGCTGCCGAACCAGCGCTGCACGGGGGTGTTGCAGATTTTGTAGCCCTCGTGGACACTGATCTGGGTGATACGATACCAGCCGGCTTCCAGATTGGTCCAGGTATAAGTGCCGTCAGAGCCGGTGTACTCAGTGCCGATATTCTCATAGCGGCCAGCAGTCACCCGCTCCAGCTTCACCCCTGTATTGGGCAGGGTTTTAGTGGTCTGCTTGGCGTCGTGGGCCGTCACAGTGATAGAGGTGATGCCGTTATCCCCAGGACGATCATCGTCCTCATTGCCGGACACAGCGAGCGCCGACATGGGCAGCATACCGATAATCATGATGACAGCCATCATGCCAGCCAGCCACTTGCTGAGCTGTTTCTTCATGCTTTCAATTACCTCCTGTTTCGTTTTCTGCCTTCAAAGGCAGCCTTCAGTCGGCGGGTCATTACTGACCCGTGGGGTTGTTGGCGGTCTCAAAAATGAAAGCGTTGGCGTCAGCCGTCAGCGCGAGCTCATCAGCCGCCCGGAGCAGGAACTCCTTATTGGGTACGGGGTTCTCCGTCCTCCGAATCGACTGCCGAATCGCCCGGTCAACCTGCCCGGAGGAGATACCGCTCTGCATCGCCACATAATCGTATACCGCACGAATGCAGTACCGGTCGACTTCCCCATCCAGGATGGCTCGAATGCCGAGCATCAGGAAGCGGTAGCCTTGATTGGCGTGCAGGATCCCCTCTTTGGACAGATAATCACTGATGGCCTTGTTGGATACTTTGCTCAAAGGTTAACCTCCTTTCCTGAGCCGCCTGTCTGCCCTGTTTGTTCCAGAGCGGAGCGATTGCCCCCTCCCCTATGGTTGAGGATGGAGGGCCCGGTGACGAAGCGGGCCCCCTCCCCTGCTGGTTTGGAAGCATCACTATGGCTAACTCGCCTTAGATTTAAACAAGACAGAAGCATTATCAACCGAACGAGCACCCGCATGCGCTGCATTTTGATGCTGTTCCTGCCTTGCTGTTACCCATAGTATGCGAGTTGTTTTTTGGCAATCGGCAAAATTGGAGCCGCCTCGCCTGGAACATTTCCTATCATATGCACATTCTTCAAAAGCTATTTTGCAAATGCGGCCTATCTCCGGCCATGGACAGGCGTAAAAAAAGAGGGCTGGGGAAACCCCCAGCCCTCAAAGGCGCTAACTCAACGAGTCCAGGTCTCGACACCGGCGTTCACATTGCAGTAATGAGCGTTGGCGGCCTCCAGGATGTGATAGTAAGCCCAGTGGGCAGGACCAACATCAGAGAAGGTCTTCAGACTGCCAAAATTAGCGTCAATGGACGCACGATTGGGTACGCGGCCCAGCATGTTGTTGACAATGGTCACCAGCTGAGCGCGGGTCAGGCTGTCCTCGGGGCCGAAGTTCCCGTTGGGGTAGCCGGAGATCCAGCCCTGGTTGGTAGCAAAGGCAATCGCGCCGCTGGCCCAGTGGCCGGTGAGCACGTCGCCGTACTTGGTGCCAGTGTAGCCGGTGGGGGCCACTCCGATGAACCGCTCGGCCATCTCTACGAACTCAGCGCGGGTAATGACCTCGCCGGGCCGGAAGGCGGCGGGCGTCACATTGTGCAGTCCGGCCAGGTAGCCCTGGTTGTAGGCGTAAGCCACGAAGTTGTAGTACCAGGAACCGGACTGAACATCAACGAAGGGCACAGCCACAGAACCGGTCATGTCGATGGGGGCGCCATTCCGGTAAGCCTGAACCAGCATAGTCAGAGCCTCTGCGCGGGTAATGGCCCGGTCGGGCTGGAACAGGCCGCTGCCGACGCCAGCAATGTAGGCGGTGTGATACACACTGCCAGTGGGCCGGTTGGGCTGATCGGAAGGAGTCGTGGGTGTATTACTGGTCTGGCGGGCGGTGGAGGTCACAACCAGGTCGTTGGTCAGCTTGTCAAAGGTGACCATCAGGGTGCCATTGCTCCAGCTGAGGTTGTAGCTTCTGCCGTTCAGACGCAGGGTCTTGGTACCGTCAGAAACGGTAACCGCTTTGGCGTTGCCCAACTTAAACTCCACGGAGTCGATCTCATAGCCGTACTCGGGAGCCACAGTCACAGTCACGCTCTTATTGGGGCGCACAGAGTTGCTGCTGGAATCCAGGGTGATCTGAGTACCAGCGCCGGCCCGGCGGTCGATGTAATAGGAACCGGTGGGGCCATCATAGTTGGTCTGAGCCTCCACAGTCACATCACCACGGATGTCGCGCAGAGTCAGGGACACACTGGTGGAACCCTTCCAGTCCACAGAACAGCGATAGCCGTCAATGTAGACGTTGGACTCGCCCCGGTCAATCCGGTAGGTCTCGTCCTTGTAGGTGACAACCAGGCGCTGGAGCCGGCAGTCGTCCTCCGCCTCGAAGGAGACGGTCTTGCTGTCGCCGGACTTGACGCCGATCCGGCCGCTGCCGGAGTAGGAAGCGCCGTAATCAGTCAGCAGGGTCACCACGTAGTCGCCCTCGATGGGACGAGACTCGTTGGTGCCGTCATAATCGGAATCACAATACACCTCCATATCACTCCGAATGTTGCTCAGAGTGATGCTGGCCTTGCTGGAACTCCAGGTCAGAGAGCAGCGGCGGCCATCAATGGTAATGTAGCTGTCATTACGGTAAGCGGAGTAGGTTTCGCCCTTGACAACCACATCAATCCGCTGAGCGCGGTAGCCATTCCGGTTGGTGAAGGTAATGGTCTTGGAGTTGCCGCGGTTAGCATACACGCGGCTCGCGGGAGTGGTCACACCGCCATCGCAGTCAACCATGATGCGGTAATCCTCATCATAGGCGTCGGTGCGGGCCTTGACAGTCATGCTGTCCTCCACATCGTACACAGTCACGGTCACACGGCCGTCCTCCCAGGTGATGGGACAGCGGGTGCCGTTGATGTTGACGTAGCTGTCATTCCGGCGGGCCTCAATGGTACGCCCATCCACATTGAAGACCAGCCGCTCAATGGTGTAATCGCGCAGGGAGACGAAGGAGAAGGTGCGGGATCCGCCTTCATCCACAACCAGCTTGTCGGAGCTGCCCTCATAGTCGCAGCCTTTATCGGTATCCAGCTTGATGGTGTGGCGGAACTCGCGGCTCTCCACACTGATCTGGATGTTGCCGGGGAAACTGTCGAAGTACAGGATCCGGCTGCTGTCGTAACGGGTATCGACCCGGTAGACGCGCCCATCCAGGATGAACCGATACTCGTTGCTGTTCAGAGTAACGGAATCGGTGGCGGACTGAATTTTGATAGAAGTGATTTCGCTGTCGTCGTCGGGGGTCAGACGAACCTCAACGGCAGAACCCTTCTCGGGGAAGCTCTGTTCAGACAGGTTGCACTTCACATCAGAGGGGGTCTTGATGACCAGGCCGGCCTTGTTGCTGACCGCGGTGGCGGTAACCTTCACATCGGCGGCGATAGCGGGCACATTCAGGGTGGCCTTGCCGCTCAGATCGCGGGTCACCTTGTAGGTGTGGCCATTGACAGAGACAGAGGTGGTGGAGGTATTCAGCGTGCCGATCTTCCCACCGTCGTTGATCTCGATGGAATCCACAATGCTGGTGGAACCGGGAGTCAGGACAACGTTCTTGGAAGTGCCGGCCTCCAGGAGCTCGCTGACCACGCTGCTGGTAACATCGCCCACCGTCACAACGGACAACTGATGCTGAGCGGAACGCTCCACAGTCAGGGCGGTAATGAACAGGTTGTCGGCAACCTGATCGGCGCTTACCTTCACGCTATTGCCGCTGCGGGTGATGGTCAGTTTGGTGCTGCCCACAGTAACAGAGCCAGCGTCCACATCCACGATGTTCCGGCTGTTGCCGGTGGTGCGGATATTCAGAGACTTAATGATCAGGCCGTCATTGGGGGTAAAGGTACCCTCCCAGGCGGTATTGCCGCTGACGGTGGTGCTGCCGGACGACACAGCGCAGGTAGGATTGGAGTCAGACCCAAGGTCGTCCTTGAACCCCTTTGCGCCGGAGTTGGCGGTCACTGTGTAGGCCCGGGCAGTCCGGGTGATGTCCACGTTGATGTTGTCCTTGATCTGCTTGTTAGTGGTCGTCAGGGACAGGGAGCGATCACTGTTCTCAAACAGACGATAGACGGTGCCATTGGTCAGCGTGCCGGACATGTTGATGGGGCGGGCCGTGGTAGAGGCCGTACCGTTGACAGAAACCTTGACATCGACGCCGACGCCCAGGTCATCCACCAGCTTTGCCTCGTTCACAACGGCCCCCTCGGGGTAGGACTCGTTGTAGACTCCCTTCCCATCCAGAGTGGCAGTCACCCAATTGCTACCGGTCGCCCCAGCGGGCAGAGTCAGCAGAGACATGGCCATAACAGCACTCATCACCAGGGAGAAAGCCCTATTCTTGATACTCGTCATAGTCTTTTTCGGCATGAGCCTCTCTTATTATATAAGGTATAAAAGATTGGCCGCTCATGCCTATTTCCTCCTTTCAGCGGCATATATGTGCCGCAGCATATTTGGGATATCCCCATTTTTCTTGTGTCCCGGTCTTTATCGTATGCAGGTATTTTATTTTTTATTTCCGGAAACTGTTGAAGGCCGTTTGAGACCCAAATTGCTGTAATTTGTTATGCAATTTTTCGTGTAATTGGGGTTAATACAAAGAAATGCGGCGGGATTTTGGTTGGTTTCGCATACCGACCATAGTTGGGGCAATTCGGGCTTCTGTTACAATTTTGTTGCGAGAGGCGAATGAGGGTTGATACAAAGAAAAGGCGGGGTCAGGGCTGCTCTGGCAGGGGTCATCCGGGCTGCTGCTCCAGTTGGGGATTGATGTTGGCAGCAACAAAGAAGCCCTGGGGGTTGATCCCCCCCCAGGGCCGCTTCACTTGTTTTTCAATTTTTCTCCGTTGCCACAGTGGCAGACAGTTCCCAAGCTTCTTCTCTGGACAGATACCCGCCTGAAGATACGTTGGTGTAAAAATCATCAGCGCAGGCTTCCGCATTGGGTCGAAACCGCAACCACTCCACTGTCGGATAATTGTCCTTGGTCAGGGTAATCTGAACAGTCTTGTCCCGGGGCAGAAACTCCTCGGATTCCTTAAAGAGCGATGTGTAGGGACCCCAGGCCTGCACCGCATACGTCTTGCCCAGATACAGATCGGTGTCAGCATCGCCTTCCAGACCGTAGACGCGGTTCACAAACGGGTTAATGTTATTCCCATACATGGGCACATACCCGCGGAAGGCTTTCCCGTCCCAGTAGACCAAGACGGCAACCTCCGCGCCCTCCTCGCCTCTGAGATTGATCTGGATAGCGGGGATTCCGTTCCTGCATATATCTGTGTAGTCGATGCGTACGCCCAAAGGATTCACCTTGACGGCGGTTTGGATGTCCTGGTAGAGCTGAGCGAATGGAAAGGCCCCTGGCTGCTCACAGAGGGCGATGGTGAGAAGGTCATCCGGATCAATGGGCTCACCGTCCTCGAAAAACCTCTCATCTGCGACAAACGGGCTCAACCCATCTTTGAGGAGCATAAACAGGTCGTCTTTTTCCATAGAAATGGCGGTGATAGGATTTTTGCGAATCAGGGATTTGTCCATGTTCCCGTAAATATACATTTTTTCATTCCTTTCTTTGATGTTCCAAAAGTTTTCTTAACTTTTGCCTTGTATGTATTTTCCCCGCAATTGAGAGCTGATGGTATCGTATGCAGGCTCCCTGAAAATCATTCGAGGCCCAGAAAACAGATTCGATATACAATTCTAAGTGTTCCTACCAACAGCGAAACCCCGGAGACATCCTCCGGGGTCGCAGTATATCTGGGAAATTTCGGCTGTCGCAAGGGGCTGCTACGCAAAAACAGCTAGTGGAGGTAGGGATCATCAGCCCGCTGCGGCCAGCGGCCGGTTGAACAGCGGCAGCTCCACATTAGCCAACTGGAAGTCTATGCCCTCAGCGTCGCTCTTGGCGCTGTCAACGAAGCTTTTCAGCATAGCAGACGGCATCCGGAACAGCATACCGTCCGTGAACACAAAGCCAACTCGGGCGAGCGGGAGCTGGGACAGGACGTTGGAATTGGGGAACTGGAAGTTGGAACAGCCGCTGAGGCACAGCCCGGTGGCAACCAGATTGCGCAGCGTCTTCTCTACGTCTGTCTTCTCCTTGACCGTGGGGCTGGCGGGGATCTGAACGCGGCGGCTGACCGACTTGTCGCCGTCAGACAGGCTGAAGGTGACGACCCTCTCCCCCTTCTGCTCCATGATGTACGACAGGAGCGCGGCCGCGGACGCCTTCTGAGGCTCGGTGAGTATCGTCTCGGGATTGATCTTCGGCTGATTGGTCTGGGCAGCCGCCGTTTTAGCAGTGGCCTTCTTCTTTCTGGCTCTCTTCTTACTCACGAATTTTTGCCTCCTTTTTTGATATCGGGATACGAAAATTTGCCGCCGGAAACGCTCCGGCGGTTTGTGATTTCTCAGGCGGCGGGATTCGCGGCGCTGGTATCGGCTGTGCCTTCTCCGCCAGCGGCGTCCTCTCCGGCAGCCATAATGTCGGCATCAGCAGGGTCAATCACGCCAGCGGGAGGCTCGACATTGCCCCCGGCAGGGAGATCAGCGTCACCGCCGGCCTGGTCCTCACCCGCGCCGGCCTCCTGGTTCTCCCCATTCACCGTGATGGAAGAGACGGCGGTGGAGAAGATCCGGTACTGCTCAATGTGCTGAGTCTCCTGACCCTGAATCTCGTAGTCGAACACCACCTTGCTGACCTTGCAGTCCGCAGGGTCGTCCACGGTGTAGATAACGCACTGGGAGACGGGAACCTGAGTGGGCTTATCCTCCCCCTCCACCTGGAACTCGTAGTAGGGGCCGTCGTTCCCCACACCCTCCTTGTAGTACAGGGAGCCGCTGATGGTCTCGCCGGGCTCGAAGTTCAGGGGCACGATCTTCTTGGTGAACTCCTCCTGCTGGTTGTTGATGGCAGCGGGCGGAACGCTGGTGACACCCTCCCCGCTGGAGGCACTTCCTTCAGGATTAGTCTTGGGGCCGCAGGCGGCCAGGGACATGACCATAGTCGCGGCCAGGATCACCGAAATTGTCTTCTTCATAGTTTTTGTTTGCCAGCGCGGTAATGATTTGCGCCGGCTTCTCCTTTCAAATTTTGTGTTCTCCATCAGGCAGAAACAGCGCGTTTGAGTTTGTTGTCCACGCCAGTATCCAAAAGGACACCCCGGCTTGCGGCAATGATTTCAGCGACGGCGCATCCGGTCTTTTCCGCCATCTGCTCAGCTGTGAGCCCGTTTTTTGTCATATAGGCCTTGAGCCGGGCCGCCGGGAGCATATTCCTCTTACTGCGGAACTGCTCGCGGGCAATCCGCATCACGTACTCCTCCACCTCGTCGTCGTAGAGTTCCGCCCCGCAGTGGCTGCAGATGGACGCCTTGTACCGGACTGGAATCGAGACGCCGTGAATCAGAACCTTCCTGGACCGAATCTCTGAACAGCCCGGAGTATGCCGCCCGCAATTGTCGCAAAACAACATTGTGACCCCTCCTTTCCTCTGGCTGGGCAGGTATTTCCCCTGTTCCGAACCTATATTATGCTGCCTGTTTGAATTATATTCCGGGTGAAAATATTTTGTCTGGCTAGAATCGTTTTCAAAAATTCTGCATACGATGAGCCTGAATCCAATTCTTTGGAGATTTTACTTAAATTAGGAGGCATTCAAAATGTTAGCTACTATTAAAAAGGAAGCCGCCACCGCCAAGGCTCCTATCAGGGCCGTCGACATCATTGCGCTGGCCAAGTCCCGCTGCGGGATTGAGACCCAGAGCCGGGCCATGAGCGACCTGATCGCCGGGACTCTCACTGTGGAGGGCCGCGTGCCCCGCATCAGCCTGAACGAGCATCTGAGCGAGGCGTATAAGCGGGCCACCACCGCAATCATCCTGGACGCCGTGCTGCAGGAGGGCGAGTTAACCAACGTCATCGTGGAGTACAGCGACGGGTATCTTCCTGAGATGACCGAGCGGGCCCGGAACCTGCTGATGCCGGAGAAGCTGTTCAGGCGGGCCTACGAGGAGAAGAAGAGCTGCGGACCCCTGCGCCCCACCCTGCTGGCCGTCATCTTCCAGGTGCCGCTGACCGAGGTGTTCAAGCGCATCGTGGATCTGGGCCTGTACAAGGGCTGAGCTATAACAAGACCCCCTGGGGATATCCCTGGGGGCCTTTCTTTGTTTTTGGCAACTCTGAGACACATACGGTTCAGGCGGGAACAGTAGCCCGGGCGGGCACAGTCCAGGAGAAAACAGGGGTTCCCGTCCCGCCACCTTTTCTTTGTATCAACCCCCCCTCCCAAAAATGGAAGGAGGAATCTTTGCATACGATGAGTCCAGAAATCAATTTGGGAGGTAAATACATATGGCGAAAAACAAACTTTCTCTTGAGATAGTAAAACTTGGGAGCATATACTTCGGCGGGAAGCCGCAAGTTCCTGGAGAAAAATTCATCGACGGAGATCTGACCTTTGGCGATACCGTCCCTGGCATGGAGCTTTCCTGGGTGAAGTACAAGGATCTGCTGGTTGCGGATCGCTGTGTGTGTGACTATATCAGCTGGGAGCAGCTCAACGAGCTTGGGTACATCTTCGGCTATCCAATCCGTATCAATGGGAAACCCTATCGCTGCCGCAGCCTGGATGTGGGCTCAGAACGGAATTCCCCCAATGAGTGGTTCCGTATTATGGCCTCTCTGGGTAGCAGCAATGAGCTGTGGCATTGGAAAGGACAATACTTCTGGGGCAAGAACGAAACAACCTGTGTCAGTGTAGAGTTCAGTTTCGATGATCCGACCGCCCAAAAGATTGAGATCCTTGGCTATGCCGCCAGGGGCTATGACTCATCTCGCAACTGGAACTACTTTGACCCGGAATTTGCGAACGATGGCCTTGGATTCCGGCCTGTGCTGGAGTCCCTCTTCCCCCATGACCCCAATTTCCTGCTTGGGAAGCAAGTCCGGGTGTATGGGCCAAAAAAGACCGTATTCAAAGGGAAGTTAATCCAAGTGGACGAGTACGACTACACCCTGGAAATGCCCAACTTGATCCTGAATTGCTGTGATTGGGCAGTACAGGACGGAGAACACCAGCTCGTCTTCGGCAAGGACAACGTTCTGTGGATGGAGGAGGCCTAGAAGCGTGGAGATCATAAGGCTTGGAACACTATACTGTGATGGCCGCCCGATAGTCCCTGGCGGCTATGTTCCCAGTGGCAGGCCAATCCTCATAGGGGACACAACCGCCGGATATGAATTGCAATGGATCAAAGCAGGCAATCTCCTGGTTGCTGACCGCTGCGCCTGCATTGATATCAGCTGGGTCGCGCTGGATAAGCTTGGCTTCATCTACGGGATCCCTGTTGAAATCGACAGAAAGCTGCATGTCTGCCGCAGCCTCAAGGTCGGCGCGGATGACGGAGATGAAAACGAATGGGACAATCTGTTGAATGTGTTTGGCGAGGACGACAACCTCTGGCACTGGAGCAACGCAATGTTCTGGGGCCAGGAGAGGCCGCCGTATGAGCCCATGGAACGGGTGGCCCGAGGACAGGATTTCGCTCGGGCACGGTTCTGCGGCTTCAAGGGAGATCTATCTCCGTTTATCGGGTTCCGGCCTGTGCTGGAGATTCTATCTCCCCCTCCCCCGGATCTCAGCGCTCTCATCAAGAAGAAAATCACCGTGTATGGGCCGCAGGGAACCGTCATTGAGGGAACTATGACTGGGTTCGACGAGTATGACGTCCTGATTGACGGCGTTCCCCACCTGCCGGATAACTGCAAGTGGGCGACCGTGGATGGAAGGAAGGTAACAGTAAACAGGGATAGTGTCTTCTATCTACAATGAGCATATTCCATAGCCATGGGGTCTTAGAGGATTTCCTCTAGGACCTTCTTTTGTATGTGCTGTGCTCTTTCCCTGGGTTAATACAAGAAAACAGGTGGGTTGAAAAAGAATTCTGTTTCTGCCCTGACTGAGTCGTCGCAGGCTATTGCTCCAGTTATAGCGTTGCTGCCAACATCGAAACTCCAGAATGAGTGCATTTCAGGCCGCATAATATGCAGACAGAGGATATTTCAAGGAGGTTTCCACATGATGTTGGTTGAATTGGGCAGCGTATATTTTGGAGGAACGGCTTCGGTTCCTGGCTTCAGCGCCTGTGACAGTACCCTTGTCTCCTTGGGCAATACTGTCCCCGGCATGGAGCTGGAATGGGTAAAATACAACAATCTGCTGGTATCTACCAACTGTGTCTGCGTCGACATTAGCTGGAATACGCTCTACCGCCTGGGCTACACCTTTGGCCATCCTGTGTGCATCGACGGGAAATCCTATCTGTGCCGCTGCCCCGAGTTGGGCCCCATGGAAGGCGACCCAAACGAGTGGGATGATATCCTGGCTGCTACCACAGATGACCCTGGATTTTGGCATTGTGGCCATCAGTGGTTTTGGGGTCAGGACACCCCGAAAGATATGCCTTTGCGCCGCAGGATTCAAGGTTTCCATTCGCCTCGGAATTCTGCATCCTCCGCTTCGGAAAATCACACCGCCTTGCTTGGATTCCGGCCCATTCTGGAACCCCTCCCTCCTGTTCCCTCTGACCTCTGTACTCTGGTAGGTAAGCGCATCTTTATTAGCGGCCCCCAGGGGATGACTATCGGGGGCAAACTGGTTGAGTTCGATGAATATGATCTGGTACTGGAGCATGTGTCCAGGGTAAAGACAGAGTGCAATTGGGTATCAAACCCCAGTAAGGACACAATCGTCGACCGGGCTTCTGTTCTCTGGCTAACTGAAACTAAAAAGGCTCCAGAGTAGTCTTTGGATCCCACTTCTCCCAAAATAAATCTGTTCTTTTCTGCATACAATGCCAGAACAAATCCAATTTGGGAGGAATTACATATGCAAACGAAAAAATTAGGATCAATGTATTTTGACGATGTGGCGGTAAGGCCCGTCCAAGTACGCGAAACCCAGCCGTTTGCCATTGGGGATACCGTTCCAGGTAAGGAGCTTGGGTGGATCCAGGATGGCAGCATCCTTGTGGCGGACCGAACCATCTGCCTGGGCGTCACCTGGGATGACCTCAATGAGCGCGGCCTTATCTTTGGCGTGCCCGTCAGCATCGACGGCAAGCGGTACTTGTGCCGCTGTTTCAAGGTTGGCTCAAAGGTCGATGCCCCCAACGAGTGGAACGATCTGCTGAGGAAATTCGGCCACTCCAACGCCATCTGGCACTGGAAGGGGCACTTCTTCTGGGGGCAGGAGTCTCCGGAGGGGCATCATGGACTCCGGGTCTGCCGGGGTGGCAACGATCCTTTTGGCTGGACCTTTGGCGGTGAGGCAGCCGAGTCCGGAAACTGCGGCTGGCGGCCCGTGCTGGAACCCCTGGACGAGGTTGAGCCGTCCAATGACCTGCTGGGCAGCCGGTTTAAGGTATATGGCCCGTCTGGAGAGCCTGTCGCCGGTGAGTTGAGCGGGTTTGATGACTACGATCTGGTGCTGTCCGCGGCAGACGTTCCCAATGGCTGCGGCTGGACGGGTTCTATCCGGGATCATACCGTCATCAGCCGGGAAGACATCGCTCTGATGCAGAAAATTGGATGAGCACACATACAGGCAGGCTGGGGGTTCCCCGGTCTGCCTTCTTTGTTGTTGCCAACATTGAAGCTGGAGAAGAAGCCCAGGAGAATTCCGCCACAGCGGCCAGCGGTCCTTTCCAGAGTCGCCGTTTCTTTGTATTAACCCCTAAAATAGAGACAGAGGAATCCGCATACGATGCCAACAGAACAACAATTTGGAGAGGTGCTAACACATATGGTTGAAATTATAAAACTCGGAACTCTGTACCTCAATGGGCTCCGGTTGGGCGCAAGCTTTCATTATGAAGAAGGGATCCTGACCATCAAGGACACCGTTCCCGGGAAGGAGCTCCAGTGGATAAAGGCGGGAGACCTTCTTGTCTCTGAACGGTGTCTTTGCTGCAACATCAGCTGGGACGATCTGAATGAAATGGGCTATATCTACGGCCGGGCTATCACCATCGATGGGAAGGAATACATCTGCCGCAGCCTAAGTGGCGGAATCAGAAACGGCCCCAATGAATGGGACAAAATTTTGGACGAAGTGGGAGAAGACGACGAACTCCTACACTGGAAGCGGATGCACTTCTGGTGCCAGGAGATGGCATCATCCGAGGAGAAACGGGTAGTCCGAGGCTACCGGAATGCCCGCTACCGGCACTACGGCTGGGCCAATACCCAAGATACGCGGGTTGGCTTCCGTCCCGTACTGGAGCCCGTAGTGGCAATACCTCCAGACCTCTCGCCCCTGATCGGGAAGAAGGTTCGGGTAGCCATATCCGGCTGGTCAAATATCGAAGGCGTGCTGCTGGAGTTCGACAGTTACGACCTGGTTCTCCAGACAAGGTGGCCTGTCTCCTCCAGCTGCGGATTTGTGCGGAAAACCGGTGAAAAAGCAACCATCAGTAGGGAGTTCATCACTCGTTTGAAAGAAATTTAAGCGCACAGGCTGGCTCTGTCATGGGGCCAGCTAATTTTCGTGGTAGAAAACAGAATTGGAACGAGATAGAGACGATATTTAATATTCCAACCCTCAAAAATGGCGTTCTACTGCGTAACAAAAAGCAGAGAACCGACCACTAATGAAAGTGATATGTTCTCTGCTCTTGCTTGCACCCTGTTTGTCAGCGTTAATGATAGTTGTTGTGAATACTTCCTTATCAACGTAAAACTAAGGGATTTCTGGATTCTTAATGCAAAATCACCTTTATTTTCCATGTTTACCCTCCTCCATCTTTTTAATGTTATCACAAGAGGCTGCCAAAAACAATCTTCGGGGAGTATGTCAAAAAATTAGCTCTTGTCATGGAATGCAATCTCCTGCTGGTACGCAGTCCTATACATTCCCAGGGGAATATTTGCTCCATACAGGCCGCAGGCAACGAAATTGTGGACTTCAACGACAACTGTTTCGCCACCGTCGGTCACCCCAACATCCAAAGTGTAAGCGTGGAGTGTGTTCCCCATTGCCTCAACCATCTTTTTGATCCCGCCTTCATCAGGAGCAACCAGGTGATTGCCGGTATAGGGACGGGCATCTACGATTCTGCCTCGGAACACAAAAATCCGCCACTCCGACACAAAATTGACTAGGGTCGAAACAAAGACCCTCTCGCCGCGTGGGTTCCAGTTGGTTTTCAGGTCGGCTGCGGTATAAATCCCTGTGAGATCTGTTTTCGCCCGCTCTGCCGACTTGATGAATACTTTGTTCACTCCGAACCCATCCATCAGCCCGGAGATGTCGCCGGCATCACAGGCGGGCACGACTTTACGGCCGCAGAACTCATGGCCCAGCAAGGGTTCGGGGATGTTCTGAGGGATGATGCTCTGGATACCATAGCACTTCTCTAAAACTGCCTCAACAAACTCAATGGAGCCAACCGGCACAACCTTCCGGAGATATTCTTTGCAGTAGGCCCGCTGCACGAGACTCAGGTTGGCTAGGTCACAGCCGATCTCATTCTCCGGATCGCTCCAATTTCGGGCGTTGATGGCCTCGACCACGGAAGCACAGTCGGAGGAAAGGGCCGCCCGGTCTCCCTGATGGACAGCATCATTGTGCTCGTACTGGACTAGAAAATTATTCATAAACATTACTTCCTTTCCATACATTAGGCAGCCTTCCTATCCGCCTGCCTCCTGATTGCTCCCTCCAAAACTCGGTCACAACTCCCTTCTGACAAATCCTCCGCTCGCATCAGTTCTCTGCCCATTCCCTCAATGACCGACATTGACGGGACAGGGATAGAGCCAATTTCCGATGCGTTGACTTGGGTAGAGCCGCCCAAAATCCGATAGTACCGATCATACAAGGTAGAATTGAACAGAACATACAGCCCATACACCACATGGGCTGGCAGCTCTCCCGCTCCGCAGATGAAATTAACCATGTTCTGCGTGCTGATTTCCTTATACTCCGGGACTTCATTGGCCAGATAGATACCGCATTGCAACCGCCGGTGTTCTTCATTTGTCGTGAATCGCTTCAGAAAAAGGTAGTTGGTATTCTTCTGCCGAAGACTGCCCTGATTGGAGACAACGTACTTGTGGGCGTCGCTGGCAGGAAACGAGACCCTGCCCTCCTGGATGTTTCCCGGGAGAAACATCGGGATTGCCCCTTCTTCTGCTTCGTCCCGCAATGCCTCTCTGTTTCGGAACTCGACAACGAGCCCTGTCTTTATCCGCAGCCCCAGGCTAAGGAGCGTGTCCGGCCAGATATTCACCTGGCTTAGAACTTCTGCCTCCTCCCTATTCGTCGCCAGAAACACATACCCGGTATTTCTGTCCACTACGGTATCGTATGGGGCCTTATAGACTGTCCTATTGGCAAAGTCCGCATTGCCCTGCGTTGTAGTCACCGTGATGGTTCTCGGCTTTGCGGGACTTTTTCTTACCTTGACAATCATTGTCTCCTGCAGGACGCTCTCCCGGTCGAATACCTTGCTGCGGTCGGTAAACAGGTGAATGTGCTCCAGGGCCCCATCTTGGAGAAATTTCTTCCGGAACCTCTTGAAGTACGCCCCGGCTGTCCAGGAGCGGGGGATGATATAGACCATCTCTCCCCCATCTCGAAGATTGAACAGGCTCATGGCGGCAAACAGGAAGTATAGATTGGGTGTGCCGTAACAGATGTCCGGCATCGCTATCACCTCGGGGGCAGTCTTGGAAACCCGCTTATATGGAGGGTTCCCAATGATGAGGTCGAACCGTTCGCTGCTCAGGCCGTTGTTGTAGGCATCTGCCTGACTGAGGATATAGTTGCCGGTAATAATATTATAGACAACCTTGATTCTGGAGTTACCAGCCACCCATGTCAGGTTCTTCTTCAGCAGAGGCAAAACATTGGGGCTATTCTCATAGCAAGTCAGGTGGATTTCTTTTACAGCGTCAACCGTTTGCAGACGCTCTATCAGAGCAGCAGAAAGCATACCGGAGCCAGCTCCGGGGTCAAGGATGGATACTACCTCCTGCTTTGGGATATCAAACAGGCTGGCCATGAAGCGGGCCGTCTCCGCGCTGGTAAAAAACTGTCCGTATTTCTTTCTCTGTTCTTTGGGCATGCAGTCGATATAGGCTGCCGTCGCCTGGGCAACATAGCTCAGCATTTTCTGTTTCCCCCTCTCGCTGGTATGATATGCGAGCTTGGAGATTTGCATTTTGGGGGTTAATACAAAGAAAAGCGGGCGGCTCCCCTGGGCTGCCTCCCCAGGTGTTTTGTGAAGCATTCTATGGTTGGTACAAAGAAAATGAGGGCGGGAGGTTAGGTTTTGCCTTCTACCACAATAGGATCCTCCTGGACTACTGCCCCAACGTGGCCGAGAGTGGTTCTATCCCTCCACTTTGCTACAAAGGTCGGTGTTGGTAACAACAATGAGCCTTTGCTCCTCAACTCCCCCATTCCAAGGTTGATTTTTCAGGCGGAAGCGTATATAATACCGTCTTGCATTCCAACCATTCAAAAGGAGATTCAACATGAACAAAAATGAGTTAGTGAGCGCTATGGTCGAAAAAAGCGAATTGTCCAAAAAGGACTGCGAGGCGGCGCTGGATGCCTTCATCTCCACTATCGAATCCGCCCTCAAGGCCGGCGATTCTGTCCAGCTGGTCGGGTTTGGAACCTTTGAGGTGCGGGACCGGGCTGCCCGGACAGGCCAGAACCCTCAGACCAAGGAGACTATCGAGATCCCTGCCTGCAAGGTGCCCGCTTTCAAGGCCGGGAAACTACTGAAGGAAATGGTTCAATGAATACAGAAAAGCCTGCGGCATCCAGGTGCCACAGGCTTTTTCTTAGTTTTCTGCCTCCATTTTTGGCTTCTCCGGCTCTTTCCCAATTTCAGCGCAGAGAGCCAGGTAGTCGTCCACTGCCTGGTGGAAACTCTCCTCCATGCCCTCTGATTCCTCCGAGTGAAAGCAAATCATGTCGCGGATGCCAAGAATCATCCCACAGAAGATTCCGTCTTCCTCAGAATATTCGGATCGGGCCGCATAGCCTCTGTAATACATGGTTTTAGTCGTCATACAGATCCCCTTTCTCTTTCAGTTTCAAGTTCCGTATGGGGTTACTGTTTCTCTATATTATGCCGACCAAATCATTCCGATTCTCGTTCCAGGAACAGTCCTGCACTGCTGGAGCAGCAACCTGGGTTGCCCTCAGCGAAAGCTCCCCCGCCCTGTTTTCTTTTATCAACCCTCATAAGAAATCCAAAAAGGGCAGGCCCTCAATGGAGCCTGCCCTATCCTTATGCTTTTTCAGCCTGCCGCCCGGTCAGCGTAGGCCCCCATGACCTGGGAGTACAGCTGGTCGTAGGCGTCGCCGTAGATCTTGTAGTACCCAATCCTGTACTTCCCTCTCGGGAAGGTGTGGGTGGGGATGCGGACTGCCAGCATCTGGGTGTCTTCATCCCTGACAACTGCCAAGCGGTTGAGGACGATCTCTCCATCCATCAGCAGCGAAGCGAAGGCCCGCACGGGCTTGTCGTTGTCGAACCGGTGGACTTTGATATCAGAGAACTCCGGGGCCCGGCCCGATGCCTCCTTGAAGGAGACGGTGAGCTCGTTGACTCCTGCCTCCTCAGCCTGCCGCAGCGCCTCGTTGGCGGCCTCAGTCATCATCTTCCGCGCCCCCTTGGAAATGGGGTGGTAGATATCCATGAAGTTGCCGGACTGGGTGGCGATAGACGGCATCCGCAGATAATTGGAGCCGCCCTCCTCCCGGGGCTTCAGCAGGTGCATGTCCAGCAGGGTGATGCCGGTGTCGAAGGTGATTTCCACATTGGCCAAGGACTTGGCCTCCCGATTCTTCGGGCGAATGACTCTAACAGAAACGATTTCCATAGACTCGGCTATGTTCCCATTGGGAACTGCCTCCCTCCTTATTGTTTTTTGATTTTTTAGAATTGCGGGCCCGGCCCGGAGCGGGGCCCCATTACGGGGCCCCAGGGGAACCGGGATGGCTTAATAGCCAGTCTTGGGCAGCTGAGTGGGGAGCCTGCCGCCGTAGCCAGCGCCGCCCTTGTTAATGACCGTAGTGGTCCACAGAGCGGATTCGGTCTTCCAAGCCTCGCCAACCTTGCCGCCGCACTCAGACCGGGTGATAACCAGGAAGCCGTTGGGCAGCGTGGGCATCACGTAGTTGTAGAGGATAGGCGTGGTGACGACCTTAAAGTTCGCGGGGACAGTCCCGAACTCGAACCGGATGTCGGTGACGTACTCGCCGCCCTGGTTGCTCATAGCGAGAGAGGACAGGTCGTACTGATAGGGAGTTGCGGAGCTCAGATCCTTTGCCAGGATCCGATAATCGTTCATGTTGGTCTTGTAGCTGATAGTGTACTTGACGTCAGCAGACCACTTGCCGGTAAACAGGGTGCCGGCCCGGACAGCGTCCGTAGGAATCTTGACATTCCAGAAGAAGTTGTCCATGCGGCTGCTGGACTCGTTGTCCACCTTGGTGAAGATGAATTTACCGAAGGAGCCAGCGTTGATGTTGGCAATGCCATTCATCGCATGGCTTACCTTCAAATTCAGAGGAGCGGCCTGGTACTCGACCCGCACCACATCATTGTTGATCTTGATGTAGACCTCAGTCTCCTTGCCGGACAGGCCGTAGTAGGGAGCCGGGGACTTCTCGCGGATGATGTAGCGGCCAATGGGCAGACCATTGGAGGCGGCGACGCCGTAGCTGTCGGTCTCGATGGTGGCCAGAACCACATAGGTGAAGGGGTCATAGATTTCGAAGACAGCGCCCTGCAGGTTGGAACCGGCGGCCTTGTCCAGAGTGGCATTGTACTCAGAAGAGGTCAGATGCACCTGGATTTGGCCGGCCTGGTTGTACAGCTTCCACACGATCTCAGTCGTCTGGCCATTCAGGATCTCGACGGTCTTGGGAACGGAGTCCACTGTGTAGCCGCTGGGCACGGTAATCATGGTCAAGGTATAAGTGCCATCGACCAAGGTGTTCTTGAGGGTGATGTAGCCCTCGTTGTTGGTGGTGTACTGGTCAACAATCTTGCCGGTGGAATCCTTCAGCAGGAGGCTTACTCCATACAGAGGAGCGTTGCTGGTGCCATCCACAACCTTCACCCTCATGCTGGAGAGCTGGGTCAGGACAAAATTCACAACGGTGGGCTGGCCAGCGACTACCTCGACATTGCGGCCCGGGCACAGGGTGTAACCCTTATAGCCGTCAGGCAGGCTGACCATCTTGATGACGTACCAGCCGGGCTCCAGCTGCACGTAGAGCAGGCCGGCGGCATCGGAGGTGTACTCACCCACAATGGAGCCATCCAGCTTAGTGATCTGGTACTTGACGCCTGCGACCATCACGCCAGTCTGGCTGACGGAGGTCTGAATCTGTACGCCGTAGGTCTTGCCGAAGTAGAACTTGATGATGGAATCACCATTGCTGGTGATTTCCACGTTCTGAGAGGTCTCCCCGGCACCGGTGTAGCCGTCGGGGGCTTTTGTGACAGTCACTACGTACCAGCCAATCTCCAGGTCGGGGACCTTGATAGTGCCGGTGACGTCGGTGGTGAACTCACCAACCACAGTGCCGTCAATCTTGGTGACTTTGACTTTCATACCGGTCAGGCCGACCTCTTCAGTGTTCAGGCCCAGAATCTGCAGGATGCCCCGCGCCACGAACTCGAACTTGATGTTGACGGCCACGCCATCCTTAATCTCAACGACCTGCTCGTTGACCACGGCGGTGTAGCCGTTGACGGTCTGGACGACCTTGACCACATACATGCCGCTGGCCAGCTTATCGGTCTGGATGACGCCGGTAGTGCTGGAGGTGTAGGAATTGACCAGTTCCCCGTTCTGCTTCCAAACCTCGATAACGATGCCGGAGATGGGGTCATTGGTCTTCTGGTCCACCACGTTGATGGTGATACCAGCCATGGGAGTATCTTCGAAGGTCACATGAGCGTGCTCACCGGCCTTCACATGGGTCAGCTGGGACTTGGTGTCGATCTCGTAGCCAGTGGGAGCCACCAGCTCCTCGACCGTGTACATGCCGGGAATCAGGCCAGACACGAGGGCCAGGCCGTCTTCATCGGTCACGTACTCGCCGATAACGATGTTGTCGCTGTCGCGGGTCACCTGGAAGCGAGCCCCGGGCAGGGTCTCCTTGGTGATCCGGTCGATCTTCTCAATCACCAGGCCGGCAGTGGCATCCTTGAAGACCACAATCTTGGTATCACCGGAGACGACGGTTGCCCGAATCTCCACATCCACCATGGTGTAGCCGTCAGGAGCGTAAGTCTGCTTGATGATGTAGTCGCCGATATCCAGGTTGCCCCAAACGATGGAGCCGGAATTGTCGGTGACACCTTCGCCCATCTTCTCGCCGGTGGCGGCCCAGTAGAGCTCAAAGCGGCCGTTCTCCAGCTTGTGGCCATCCTTCTGGTCTTCCAGACGGACAACCAGGGAGCCCTTCTCCGCATCCATGAACTCAACGCGGTTAACCACGCCGACCTTCACGGTAACGGACTTGGTGCATTTCTCGGTGAGCTCGTATCCGTCAGGGGCGGACATCTCCTTCACCAGGTAGTGGCCGGGGTTGATGGGACGGATCAGGGCCTCGCCCTGGGCATCGGTGGTGTACTGGCCAATGAAGTCGCCGTCGGCGGTCGTAACGCGGAAGATAGCGCCGGCAACGCCCCTGCCAGTATTCTTGTCACCCTTGAAGATGACAAGGCTGGGTGCGGGATTGTCCCGGACAACCAGAGGCACAATCTTGCCGGCCTCGACCTCAACGCGGAACACTTCCTCGTTGATGAGGTAGCCGTCAGGAGCCTTGGTCTCATGCACATAGTACACGCCGGGCTCAACAGCGATGGTGGGATCGCCGGCGGTATCAGTGGCGAACTCGCCAATCACCTTGCCTTCAGCAGTCCGAATCTCGAACTTGGCGCCAACCAGGGGCTGGTCGTCCACGGCAGACAGCTTGGTGATCATGATGCCGGTCAGCGGGTTGTTTGCCACCTTCAGGATGGCGGGATGGTCGTAGAGAACCTGAACGTGGAAGTGCTCGTCAGTGGTAATGTACCCATCCGGGGCCTTGTGCTCGGTAACAATGTAGTTGCCAGCGGGCAGGGGCTCAGTGAATACGATACCGGAAGCGTCGGTGGTGTAGGTGCCCAGCAGCTTCTCGCAGTTGAGCGTCCACACATCAAACACGGCGCCCTCCAGATACTTGCCGGTGACGGCGTCCACCTTCTGGAGCTCAATGGTGGTGTTCTTGTGGTTCTCGATGGTGATGACGGGATGTTCGCCCTCGGCGACCGCGACCTGAGTGTCCTCAGTCAGCGGGGTGTATCCGTCAGGGGCCTTAGTCTCACGCAGGTAGTAGATGCCGGGCTCCACGTTCTGAGTAACGAAGGAACCGGAGACATCGGAGGTGTAGGAACCAATCAGCTTGCCATCGTGGGTCCGAAGTTCGAACTCAGCGCCGGCCAGCGGGTCCCTGGTCACTGCGTCAACCTTATGGACTGTAATCCCGCTCTCGGGGGTGTTGGGTACGGTCAGGCTGGTGGGTTTCCCCTCAATGATCTGGACGCGGAACTCCTCAGTATTCAGCACATAGCCGAGAGGGGCTTCCAGCTCCTTCACAATGTACCAGCCGGGCTCCAGGTTGGACAGGCTCGCCTTGCCGCTGGCGTCTGTAATGAACGGGTCGCCCTGCTGGGTGCCTTCCATGGAGTAGATGGCGAACTTGGCGCCACCCAGAGGAACCTTGGACTGGGCGTCGACCTTGTTCACAACGAAGGTAGACTCCTCAGAGTTTGTCAGCTCCACCAGAGTGACTTTGAAGTCCTCCACGTAGACCTGGTGCTGGGTGTTGTCCAGGACATAGCCCTCGGGGGCCTTGGTCTCCTGGATGAAGTAGTAGCCAGCCGGCAGATCAGAAACACGGATGTAACCGTCCTTGCCGGTCTTGAAAGGACTTCCCTGGAGCGGCTTGTGGTCCACATCGGAGATGCTGAACTCAGCGCCTTCCAGAGGCAGCCCGGACACAGCGTCCTGTTTCAGGATTGCGATGCCGCCCTGCTTGTTATTGCGGAACAGCACAGAGGCGGTGGTGCCAGCCTTCAGGCTGACAGTCTGCTCGGGGTTGCTGCTGAGGATGTAGCCCTGCGGGGCTTCAATCTCCTTCACCCGGTAATCGCCGGGCTCCAGGTCGGTGATGCGGGCCAGGCCGTCCTTGCCGGTCACGACGCGATTCTTCACAACCTCGCCGTTGATGCGGCTCAGCTCGAAGGCGGCGCCTTCCAGAGGCAGCCGGGTCTGCTCATCCTCTTTGCGGATATACAGGTTGATTTTGCCATCGTTCTTGAACACCTTGAAGATGGGCTCAGTCTGACCGGGCCGAATCTCAAAGGTCTGAGGAACGGGGTCGATGATGTGTCCGTCGGGGGCGTCAACCTCGGTGATGACGTAGCTGCCGGGCTCCATACCAGCAAGGGTAGCGTAGCCGTTGGGGCCAGTCACCATATCGGCAATCCAGTTGCCGCCGGCGGTGGTAATCTTGAACCGGGCCCCCGCCAGAGGCAGACCGGTCTGGGCATCCTCCTTCAGGATAATCAGCTGGGTATCCTGATAGTTCTCAAAGGAGACGGTGTAAGAACCGTGCTGGTTGGTGACCTCGATGATACGGGGCTCGGAATCCAGGATATAGCCATCGGGGACGGCAATCTCGCGGATCTCGTAGTGGCCAGCCTTGCAGTCAGGGATGTAAATTACACCGTTGTCGTTTGTAATGTACTCAACGGGCTCGGTGGTAATACCCTCAGAGGGATTGCCGGTGCCCAGGTAGCGGATAGAGAACTTAGTCCCCTTCAGAGCTTTCCCGGTGATGGCATCATGCTTCATGACCAGGATGCCCTGCTTGGGAGCGTTCTTGAACTCGACCTCAATCACACGGTCGCTCATAGAGGTCACGGTGATTATCTGAGAGTCGGGATCCGCATGCTCATAGCCTGTGGGAGGAGTGGTCTCAGTGATGCGATAAGTGCCGTTGGGGACATCCTCGAAGATGAACTGACCATTGGTGTCAGTGCGGCCTTCGCGAGTAATCTTGGTGCCTTCCTCGTTGGGATGGTCCAAATTGATGGACTCCAGAGTGAAGATGGCGCCTTCAAGCAGCCAGGTGTTGGAGGAATCCCTCTTAATGACCTTGATGCTGCGGTAGTGGGTATCCTTGAAGGTGAACTCCATCAGCTTCTGGTCAGGCTGCAGGTGCTGGGTGATGGTGTAGCCATCGCCGCCCTCAGAGCCTTCCTGCCGGTCCTTGTTGTACTTCTCCGGCATCTCCAGCTCGGTCACGGTAACAGCCCAGCCGTCAGGGGAAACAGAGTCTCCATTGATGTCGCCCAGATAGCGGGCATACTGCTCATAGGTGATGGTGATATAACCGTCCGCATCAGTTACCAGCGGGCCCTCAATGTTGACGCCGTTGATAGCAACACGGAAGCTGGTGTTGGCCAGGCCCTCGCCAGTCTCGCGATCCACTTTGCGGATTTTGATCTCGGGATACGGGGTATCCTCGAAGTCAAAGTAAATCTCATGCTGACCGCGTGTCACATTGACAGTCTGCCAATTCGGGTCATCCAGCATATAAGCTTCGGGAGCTGACACTTCCTTGACCTCAATGCCCCATTCAGAGACATCTTTGTCGTCCAGGTGCTGAGCCTTGAGGAAGTCGCCGTACTTGTCGAAGTTGATCTCCAATATTCCGGTCTCGTTCTTGATGCTTTCCTCAAGAATAGCGCCGTTGACCCGGATTGCGAAGGTGGCACCAGGCAGCAGTTGGGTCTGCCCGTCGTCGTACTTCCGGATAATCAGCTTGGGATACTTGGAATCGGTGAAGTTGAACGCCTTCAGCTCTTCACCGCGCCGCAGTTCCGCCTCCTGATAGTCGGGGGTGTCAATCAGGTAGCCCGCAGGGGCCTTGGTCTCAACCACCCGGATAGTCCAGGAGTCCTTGGTGTCGTCCAGGAACCGCTTGTAGGTGTCATAGTCGATATTGATTTTGCCGCCGCCCTGAGTGGTATAGCTGCCAATCTTGGAGCCATCAATGAAAACGTCAAAGGTGGCGCCGTCCAGGGCCTCGCCGGTACCGGCTGCAGTCTTCAGGATCTGAATCTCAGGGAACTTGAAGTTCTCGAACACGATATCATCAACGATGAGCTCGTGGTTGTGGTTCAGGGTACTCAGGTTAACATGGACGCCCTTCTTCTCCGTGGTCAGCAGATAGCCGCCCTCGGGAGGAATGGCCTCCTGGAACTCGTAGTAGCCGTTGGTCAGGCCCTCTTTCTGGTTGCCTTCATCGTCCAGCTCGGGGAACTCAATGTAGCCATCGGCATCAGTGGGGCCAATCTGACCAAGAGGCTCTCCGTCCTTCCAGACGTTGAAGTAGGCGCCACCCAGAGGAGCGTTGGTATTTCCGTCTACCTTCCGGATCTTGAGGCTGGGTTTCTTCGTGTTGACGAAGAACAGCTGGCCGCTGTAGGTGCCGTCTGCGTAGAAGGTGATATCGCGCTCGCCGGAGTCATCCAGGTTATAGCCGCCGGGAGGGGGCACAACCTCTTTGACTTTGTAGTGGCCGGGCTTGATGTAGGTCTCAGTGTCTTTAGGGTTGGTCCACTGCAGATCGACATAGCCAGAAGCAGTGGATGTTGCCTCACGCTGGAAATCAGAGCCTTTAAACTCGAAGACAGCTCCACCCAGGCCGCGGCCGTCGGTATCCATCTTCACAACAACTGCCTGGGGGGTATCGTCCTTTGTGGTGGTGGAATCGTCGTCATCATCATGCGGAGGAGGCGGAGTTTCCTTCCCTGCCCAGACGATGTTACCAACACTGGAAACCTCAGTATACAGATCGCCGAGCACGAAGGGCTGGTATTGACCCTCCGCATTCTTCTGCTCGCCGACAAACAGGTCATACTGATAAGCGTCAGCTTTGCTCGTGATTGTGATGCCCTGGGGCTGACCTTTGATGATACTGTTCTCAGGGATACAGATCTTATACATGAAGATACTCGCCTGAGAGATAATGTTTCCGTCACCATCAATCGTCGGCTGACAATAAGCTGCATCCGTCAACGAGAAATTTTCCCCAGGAGTAACCCAGGATTGCTTCCCTGCTCCAAACGAGTTAAGGGTTTGGCCCTGCTGCGGAGCAGTATAGGCAAGTTCGCCTGCAATGGGGTCACTGATCCCGAGCATTTCGACTTCGTCTTTCGTCAATGCCTGAATATAGGCACCTTCAGGAAGGGCGTCGCCGGTAAGAGCCAGGTCAATGCCACCAACACACTGGGTAGAGGACTGAGTCATCCAGTAGATCTCGTAGACACTGCCATTTTTTATGATGGCATAATCATTTCCGCCCGCAACCGCCTTGTCGTATGCATCCCTTATATTTCCAATTGGTTTACCGTTTTCAACCTTTGCGGACGAAAAGTCCAGGGTGCTATTACCCTTCCAGTACTGATTCAGCACAAGTCTCCATTCGTCGGAGCTTTGCTCTCCAAAAAAGACCGGGTAGGTTGTCAGGGCCGCCTTCCGGTCGCCCATATTGAAGCCCTGCTTCGCCAGCATATCACACATGGCATACAGGCCCTTGGCTGCGTTCAGCACGCTTTTGGCTCTGTCAGTATTGTCCTTTTCATAAATGACATCAAAAGCGTCTTCATTAAATGCAGGCGCAAGGTTGCCATCTATCTGGCCCTGGACTGAGAGCATCGGTGCCCCGCTGGCGGTCGTAAGGCTCATCCAACAGGCAAGCTGGGTTGCCGCGTTGTATTCGTCCTCAGAAAGGTTGCCCCAGTCACCCCAATCAACGCCAGTTCTCTCTTTGGCCAGATTACTCATATTAGTCCGATGCGGCTGAGAATCGCGGCCCACATTGCTGCCGAAGAAATAGACGTTGTGAAGCGTAGGGTTATTGTCGATCCGGGAGTCCTTTTTGATTGTCAGGGTCATATTCTTGCTTTTTACACCCTTGGAGTGATCCATGCAGTATGCACGAATATGATTCCCGCCGTCATTGGACTGGCCCATCCAGAACGCCATGGTTTTGGCCGATTTGCCCTTTTTGTGGGAGACAATGGGCGTTTCCTGTTTCGTATCAAACGTCAGGGCCCGCTCAGCCGAACCATTCGCAGCAATCGTAGACCCGATACTGCCGCCTGCTGCCATGGCGTCAATCGGAATCAAGCCGAAGGTCAAGATCAGCGCCAGAAGACCCGACATAATCCGATTGGTTATGCTTGTTGCTTTTTTCTGCATGAGTTTCGTTATTCCTCCTTTAATCCATGCTCCTGGTGTTGGCTTTGTTCAGCCGCCAGGATCGTAATCGAGTGGGCTGGGATTGTTCCCTTAACCCAAAGGAGCTGCTGCTGTTTCAGCGACAGCCATATTTACCACCACCACCTTTATTGCATCCTTGACCAGGAATATCTTCTGCATGGATGCAGCTCTTTCCCAGCCAAACCATATAGTATGCAGGTACTTTGAAAACAATTCCGCAGGTGATTGCCTCTCCCCTGCTGGATTTCATAGTATGCAAAACAAAATATTCTATTTGCGGTGGTGGGGGGGCTAAATAAAGGAGGCATAAAAGCAGGTATCAGGTTTATACAAGGAAAAGCGGGTGGAATTTGTGGCTTCTCTGTTTACAACAACGGCAAGGACATTCCAGGTCACTGCCCCGGCTGATATAAAAAGCGGCTGGAGACCCAGCCGCTTGAGGATTGACTTTTTTGAAACGTAAAAATGAAAAAATCTATTTTGCATATCATATCATGAAGATTGACGCGATATGTGCCGCGTATTATAATATGAAGGAGGAAATACAAATGCCTGACGAGGCTATTTCCAAAGAGCAAACTTTATCGATCACAAACGAGCTGCTTGGACTTCTGAGCCCGCACTACTGCATTCAGGAAATCACTCCGGACACGGAGGCACAGGCCCGGAAGGCGTTGTCCGATGTGGCAACCAGCATCAAGGAAGTCCCTGTCTATAACCCCAAGGGCGCTGGGTCTGCGTTCACTCAGTCCGGCAGCTACTTCTGGCATCTGGAGTTTATCTATTTCGCCTTGCTCCACCACAACTACTCTGATGCCTGTAACGAGACATCCAAATACCTGCACTGCCATTTCATCACAGAAAGGAGACACCGCGATGCTCTTCTCGCGCTCTTCAAAAAATTCAACATCGCCTGATATGGCTGTTTGGCCGACATCTTCTGGCGATATTGCCGCCGTCTGGAGACAAATTCATAGTTATCCTGAATTTGAGAGGGCCAGCAAGGAAGAGCAGGAAGGCTTTCTCCAATTTATACTTGAGATTGTTAAGCAGGATGTTGCCCTCCACCAGGCAGGAGAGTTCCTGCAGCACGATGTGGTTGCTGATGCAAGGATTTTCCCGATAGCATACCCCTGCGATCCCACAAAGACAGAAATGGTTGATTTTGCAGGAAATACGGTTGTGGCCCGTATCCAGGAACCTAAAAAACTCATCAGGGCAATCCAGGATATTCAGAAAATGGGCTTCCTTAAAGATGAGAACAACTATGAGGGAGACTACTACCCGGACCTCTCCCTGATTGTTATCAGAAACGGAATTCACCACTCTGCCGTCGACGCCATCCTGAACAAAAAGCAGGGACAGGCAAAATGCGAAGTCTACAATATTGCAGAAGCCTATCCGCTCATGGACGTCTCCGACAATTTTAAGTTCTGGATGATGTCCGATGGAGAGAAGATGCCCGTTATTGAACCGAGGTTCGCACTGCTGTACAAATTGGCCAGGGAATTGCAGGTTGGGGACTAACAAAGAAATTTTGATCATGTGCAAAGCTATGGAAGATATGCGGAATGAGTCTTTGCAGGAGGGTATAAAACAAGGAATGAGGAATGCTGTTATCGCTCTCAAGGGCGTTCTTAATCCAGAGGTCATCGCTGAACGATTCAAGATGCCCTTGGACCAAGTCCTGGAGATACTTGGCCAAAGCTGATATGGCATCTATTTGTTTTAAAATCCTCGATCCCTGAATCAGATAGGCTAAAATATGTCAGCGGGTGGAGGAAACGATATGAAAACGAAAGGCAGCCGGCTTTTTTGAGCCGGCTGCTGTAATGCAGATGTTCAATTAGGGTTTGGGTTATCGGCTTCAGCCAGGATGTCCAGCACCTGCTGGAGCGGGATATTGAGCTTTTCTGCCATCAGCTCCGGGGGAATACACCCTTTGAGAGCGATAATGCACTCCTTCAGCTGCTCGGTTCGACCCTCCTGAATTGCGTTGTCGTAAATCTCCCTCATTGTAACATCCTCTCCTTCCTGAGAATTGTATTTATTATATATCTCCTCAAACGAATTATCTCCTGTTAGAACTGACATCGCCTTGAGTGTCGCATCGACGTGCTTTATCGGCCAGTTGGGTGGAATGTACTTGCCCGTCTCCCTCTTCTGAACGAAATAATCAACAACAAATCGAAAATCGCTTTTGAACATCATGACCTGTCTGCGTGTCATGAATGCAATTTCAACCACATTGATTTTTCGATCCGAAATAAAAGGCAGTAAATCAGGGTCATCTTCTGCTTCCAAGGCATCCAAATAGGTTGTCGGAGCAGTCCAGTGATCTAACCCATAGTACAAAACCAACGTAACTACCGGATAAGACGGGTCCTTTGGGATGTTCATTTTCTTATTTTTCGCCCTAATGTGCTGGAGGACCTGTTCCTTGCTGGATGCTCCATCATAGCTATCATTCCGAAAAACCATGTCCTGATCTTCGACTGTCTGATTTTCGAGCCCAAACAGCGCTACAGGCTTACCATCCTTGATGCGACGAAAAACAACGTCCCGCTCCTGCTCATGTATCTTTCCGGCAGCCTTAAACTGAGTCCTGGCCGCAACCAGATACAATTCCTCTCCTTTTACTACTTCCCTTCCCTGATAAATGATAACATTCAAGATGTCTGCCATCACATCCGGATAACTCTCCAACTGCTTTTCAACAATGTCCTTTTCGGCCATATGGCGTGCTCCTTTCTACAGTCTGAGTTTGTAAGTGAATACCTCAGAAAGGAGAAAGGAGGCTGTTGGCCTGTCCTTACTCCCGGTGGTAAACGATTAGGGAGGACAGGCCTTCCGATATTCACTTTTGCGTACGCATGAGCCCCATCAGAACAGTCTCCCTCCCTCCGCAGAAGGGGTACTGAACCGATCAAGGCCCAATATTTTTGTTAGAGATGCTCCAAAATTGGCTCATGACCCCATTGTATGCAACTCACGTAGAATTTATCTGATCAGATTTCATTGATTATACAAAAAAGGCCAGCCCATATGGGCTGGCCTATCAGATTCGCGTTACACAATCAAGCCAAAGACGCCTCAACGAGGGCCCGGGCGACTTTTGTCTCATCAGCCTCATTGCTCGCATGGGAATATCCGTAGAGCTTTTCATGCTCACTAAACGTCATGGTTGCGGAATATCCATACTCTGCGGCTGTTGCATCAACAATGCACCACTTCCCGTCTACATAGGCCTGAAGCCAAGCGTGAGCCCCATTGGAAACCATTCCTCCCAACTGGAAATTTGGAATTCCAGCAGCAGCAAGAATCTGAGAGGCAGTACGAGTATAATTCTCACAATTACCCTTTGTATCTCCATTAAGCCAATTGAAACCTGCACCAGGAGTTCCAGTCTCATAGTCAAACCGGTTTACAATCTCCTGTACACAGATATCCACCTTCTGCTTGTCGGTAGCATTGGCAGGGAATCTAGCGAAGATGGGAGCAAAGATGGTGGAAAGTTGATCTGCATCGGGATGTCTATTAAGACTACCAATACGCAGAGTCGGCTGCGCACCATTATCTGCATAAGTGGTACCGACTCCGACAGGATATCCAGGACCAGACATCCAAAGCCCTGCTTGGGCTATTAAAGACTGGCTAGTCATGTCATCTTCATAGACTGCGTAATTATAATACAGGTTTCTGTTTTTATCTCTTCGACCTGTACCAAACTCACCCTGAGTCATTATCATTTCAGAGTCTTTCATGCTCTGAACCACACAATTAAAGATATCTTTGCCAATCAGAGCTTTCACATCTGCACTCTGCTGGCTCCAGTAGTCATGGATGGGCTTGTGGGTATCCAGAGAAAGGGTGACTTTGAAGTCGCTCATGGTGCCAACAGGTCCATAGTTGGCGTTGGGGTCCTGGGGCTGGTTGCCCTGGCCGCCCTGGTTGCCAGAAGAGCCACCATTGGCAATATACTTGTCCAGCTGGATCAGTACCACACAAGCCTGGGCACGGGTCATCAGCCCGTTGCCGCCGAAGGTTCCGTTGCTGTCGGTGCCGTTGATAACACCAGCCGCCTTGCAGACAGCCACAGCGTCACGATACTTGTAGGGGATGGAGTTCCAGTCGGCGGTGCTCGCCTTGGCAGCATTCTGATCTGCAGTCACATTCAGGCCCTTCGCCTTCATGGCATTGTACAGCATCTGCGCCATCTCATACCGATTCACGGCCACGCCCACATACCGCTCGTCGAGTACATGGTTCTGGGCGTTGGTACCTTTGAACAGCCCGTTCTGGTTGGCCACGTTGCAGAACTTGGCATACCAGGGGTTGGTAACACCAGTGTAGCTGTCAACGTCGCTCTTGAAAAACGCCTGGCCCAGCATGGTAACCAGCTGAGCGTAGGTCACCTGGCCGTCGGGCATGAACTTGCCGTCGCCCACGCCGGATACCCAGCCCTTCTCAGCTGCCTGTTCCACGAAGGTGTAGGCCCAGTGGCTCTTGGGCACATCGGTAAAAGTGGGGGTTACATACTTGTTGTCGGCGGCGAACGCCTGAACCAGGATGCCCAGCATCATAACCATTACCAGCATGAGGCTGATAACCTTGAAAGTCGCGTTGTTTTTCTTAGTTTTCATAATAGATTTCCTCCTTTAATCATATAGCATTGCCTTTACGCATCACTTCAGATCCTCAATCTTTTTCCCCTCCCCATGGCCGCAATGCCTGAGCCATAGTAAGGGTGGTATCGAGTAGGGGTGAACCCTGGCCCTGCATTGCGTCTGATTCGCCTTGCGGCCAGAACGATAATACAACGGCCACAGGTCCTTGTTGTCTTGGAATTGCTCGCTTTCCCATGTGCATTCAACAACCCTGATTGAGGAGCTGGGACTGTCTTATGCAGGTTGCAGGAAAACAATTCTGGGAATCGCAAACTTATTTCTGTCTCTATGTTATGCGGTCTGTGAGGGGTATATTCCGAGGTAGCTTGGTGGTTGTATTATACCGCAAGGAGGCTGGAGATTCAAGTGGGGGGTAGGCCGGGAGGAGACAGCAATGGCTCCCCCGCTCCCGTTTCTTTGTACTAACCCACAGAGGAGAAACACATCACTCTTTCGGATTGGTGAAAATTCTGTGCTCCCCCTTGTGAAATGCAATAAAGTCCTGTATAATAGGGGACAATATTGAGATAGCACATATAAAGTACTGCATCGGAAGGTGGTTTCACATGATTGATACAGCCCTGCGCTCCCTGGCCCTCGCCGGGTACCGCTCTTATAATAACGATTTGGAGCAAAACAGGGTCGAGCTAAAGGACATAAATATAATTATTGGAGCTAACGGAGCCGGCAAAAGCAATTTGATTTCCTTCCTGGAGATGGTATCTTACATGATGACCAGAGGGTTGAGAAATTATGTTGCAAAGCAAGGAGGTGCCAGGTCCCTCCTGCATTATGGACTTACTCACGACAATCAAATTCGCGGGGAACTGCATATCCACGATTCTGAAAACAAAAAAGAGGATACCTACCTGTTCTGCCTTGAGCAGGCAGCTACTGACCAGTTCTTTGTGGCTCAAGAACAAATGCTCTACCAGGCCAGCGGTTTTTTTAAGCCCTATGAACGGGACTTTGGCAGCGGACATCAGGAGGCTGCCCTTGCTGACTCGTGGGATTCAACAGAACGTACCCTTCGAAACTATTTAGAGCGGTTGAAGGTGTTTCACTTCAATGACACTACTATTAACGCCCGCATCCGCACAAGCTCCAGTACCGCAGATGACTCTTATCTCCGCTCGGATGGTGGAAATATCGCAGCATTCTTGTATCGGATGCGGGAGACTAAAGAGGAACTCCCTTATTATAAACGAATCATTCAGCATATACGGTCGGTGCTCCCTCAATTTTATGATTTTGTGTTAGAATCGGATCGAAATGGAAACATCGCTCTCAACTGGCAGTTGGAAGGTGTTGAAGAAGTATTTGGAGCCCATCAATTTTCAGATGGAGCTCTGCGATTTGTTGCGCTTACCACATTATTGCTTCAGCCACCAAGAACCGCTCCCATGACGATTATCTTGGATGAACCCGAGATTGGTTTGCACCCATATGCAATCTCCCAGCTTGCCAGAGAAATCAGAATGGCCAGCAAAACCTCTCAAATCATCGTCTCTACACAGTCTCCCCTACTCCTGGACGAGTTTTCCTGTAATGACATTATCACTGCAGAGTACGATATCACACGCCAATGCAGCGTGTTAAGACGCCATGACGAAAGCGAACTGCAAGACTGGCTGCGGAATTATACTCTGGGCGAGCTATGGCAGAAAAATGTGCTGGGAGGGCTGCCGCTATGATCCGTGTCAATATAGTCGCGGAAGGCCAGTCGGAGATGTTTTTTGCGAAAGGCCCTTTGAATCAGTACTTTGGAGGAATGCCGAACATCGACTCTCGTTGCGTACTGACAAGCCGGGACGCCCGCAGTAACTATGAGTACCGGGGAGGACTAATCAGCTATCAGCAAGCCAAGAGCGACATTGTTACATGGTTGAAACAAGATCCAACAGCCTATATTACCACTATGTTCGATTTCTTTCGGCTGCCAGACAGCTTCCCGGAGTACCAAAATGCCATGAGATGCCAAAATCACCTGGATGGTGTCCGAATCTTGGAAGATGCTATGGGAAAAGATATTGCATCTCCACGTTTCATTCCATACATCCAACTGCATGAATTCGAGGCATTGCTGTTCTCAGATATACGAATTCTTAAATATGAATATCTGGATCCAGAATCCATTGCTAATATAGACTCCCTGTATGCAGCCACGAAAAACATTCCGCCGGAGGACATCAATCACGGAGAAAACACCGCTCCATCAAAGAGGCTACTGGCTGCGGTGGATTATCGTAAAGGAGAAACTCCGTCAGAATGGCTTACCGCCATCGGTATTCCTACCATACGTAAAAAATGCCCTCATTTTTCCACATGGCTGGACAAGCTGCAATCGCTGGTTGATGAATAATTTTTTGCCCGTTGCCAGGTCACCCTGACAACGGGTTTTTCTATTCTCTATATAATTTCCAAAGTTTATCTGGAGCATCCAAGGGAACAAGTAGCCTAGCATGAAAACTCTTCCCATTATGTATTGAAAATGGCTGAATTCCTATAATAGCAGATTTATTAACCCACAAAATATCCTCCAATTCAAGTTCTTTAATTTTTCTTATAGTGACAGGACGATCTATAAAATTTGCTATCGCGGTTGCGGCATTGCCAGAAAAGATGCTCCCAAGTTCATTATTCAGCGATATTTGAAATTCCAACTCTTGCGCAAAGGATATAAACTTCAGTGAGGACATTTTCACCTGTTCGTCATAAAAATCCCGTATAAAGTCAGAATCCAAGTCGATCATAATAATTCCAGAAATGCCCATTTTGTCAGGAACGCGATAATTATCCAAACTTCCTACTGTAAATTTATAAAAAATCAGTGTATTATTATCATTCTGGAATTGATCAAGAAAGAAAGACAATTTTTCATAAATTTCCAAGCTAGGTACGTGTGGAGTCAAAGCAATGCCAAATAAATCTGAGAATGCTGTTATCCCCATTGATAAGGAAACATTCGTCAATTCAAAAAAAAGATTTATCTCCTTACTATTGTCCTGGCAGTAATAGAAGCATGGAACAAAACTCATATCTTCAGAAAATGCTGGAACCTGTGATTTCTTTGCATCTACTGTCTTTTTCGGTTTTACCTCATCCATTCCGGCAAGAAGTGCTTCAATCTCCTCCGTGGTTAATTTCCGTGATTTACTAGAGTTTGGTGTCTGTTTATCCAAATCATCTGGCAAAATCGGATTCTTATCCTTTATGCTATTCATAAATGCATCGGTATTTTCCTTCGAATAGCAAAGAGCAATTCGCGTCTTTTCCTCCATCTCCAAAGGAAAAATATTTTTCGGCGGACATTTAAGTGCCATTATAAATGTCTCTGTGATTACAGAAAGGTCATCTTGGGCTTTTCCTATCTTCTGCCGCATATCAGGCGGGATATCAACAATAGCCAGTAGCTCCCGTGTGGCATTTGCTATTCCAGTAAGATTCTGAAACCCAAGTTCATCTATCCGCTTCCTAGCATCTTCCTTCGAAATCCGGGTTGCCTGGTTCATTATCTCTTTTTTTATACTCTTTTTCCCACTGATATAGCCCGTTGCTTCAGCGTCCCTAATGTAAATGGTTTCACAGTCTTTTCGCAATTTCCCAAGCAATAAAACGCTGACTGCATCGTACTGCAGTAGGTTGGTATTCCCCTTCACAACACATTGATAAAAAACAGGAAAGTTCAACGGCAGTAAATCCATCAGCATTTCCTCCTAACGACAATGGCAAAATATTGCATTACCAAGTGAGCTACCCCATGCCTAAAGGCCAAGGTCTTCTTACCCACGTTATAACAAATTGTACAACATCAGTAATTCAGCTGTCAATAATCCGCACCCTTATTTCTAGCCCTTTTCTTATTTTTTCGTTTCTACCTTCTTGCCTTTTTCTTACTACAAGTATTTGGTGCCTGTATACTATTAGGCAAATATGGGAGCAAAATCAATACCGAGATAATATCAAACAACCTGAAAAGACGAACAAAATAGAAAGAATTAGTCATAGACGAAGCCTTTTTAGAAGTTTATTCTTATATTATCCTCTCAATTTGCTGAGCTACACCACAGCATATGAGAATACATAAGGAGGTTTTGGTTATGAGAAGGTATAACACAAATATAGATGAAACCAACATTAAGATGATGGTTTCTGACCCTCAAGAAAAGCATCTACCAGACCAAGCTGTACCACAAACCCCACAGGAAATCAACGATTTCATCCATACAAACGAGTGGATTGTGCGGGACGTTATCCGGCCTTACCACGGGCTGCAGGAGGATGAGGACCTTTTCCAGGAGGCCTGTATTGGGATGGTAAAAGGTATCAGCACCTTTAATCCTTGTAAAGGAGTCAAACTTACTACCTATGTATACGCCTGCGCGTCCAATGAAGTTAAGATGAGTATACGGAAAAATTATGCGAAAAAGCGCTCCGCGACTGTTCTCTCCATCGAGACATATGTCTCAGCTCGGTCTGAAAAAGGCTCAAAACCACTGGATCTCCCAGATCCTAAAGTAGATGTAGAGTATACGGCCTGTAACAATACCCTTTACAGAAAAATCATGGAAATAGTCAATACAAAACTGACTACCTCAGAGCAAACTACTATATTTAATTTTATAGAAGGGATTCCTCAGACGGAAACAGCAAAGACGCTGCATACCTCTCAAGGTCAAATCTCAAAGCTATATAATCAGGCAATACGCAAAATAAGAAAGGAAATAAATCTGAATAATTGCTAAGGAACACCGCAAAGCTCTCACCTTCAGGCGTGAGAAGAAGCATAGGACAATTCTAAATTTTGTATAAACAGCCCCACCCTTTTCTGGGTGGGGCTGTATGCGAGCTACCGGGTCGCTCAGGTGAAGTCTTCAATGTGGCTGCAATACCTAATCAGGCCAACCACGGCGTGCTGGGTATTGTCGTTCTCCACGTACAATCCCATCTCATCTCTCCAGAAAAAAGCACCTTCCGCAGCAGTGGGCTTAGCCATATACATGGCGTACTCCGGCCACAGACAGCCAATCATTTCATTCTCCACGCACCTGCGAATTATAGACTTGAGAGAGTCAATACTGACGTCATAGTCAATCTCAATACCCCGCTCCACCATCCTCTGGTAGGTTTCATAGCAAGCCATTGCCATTTCAAGCCGGTACGGGGCAAAGGCTGTCTCAGTCAGTGCAGCCTGATCCTCCATCACATTCCGCATGGCAAACTCGTAGTATCTGGGGTCATCCACATACTTGGTCAGCTCGTTCATGAAGTAAGAGGCCCAGTGGTCATGGTAAGAGAGATAGTCGTTGTTGAGGTAGTTCTCCGCCGACAGCTTCGCTGCATCCAGATACTTCTTGTCCTTAGTCAGCTCATAGAGCCGGCAGAGACCAAATGAAACCTCACCGTCATAGTAAGGGGTAACGAACTTCTCTCCCATAGTCATATCCCGATTCAGGATATTCTGGAAGGAACCATCCTTCTCCTGCAGGGAAATCATGCCATCAGCAAGTTCCCGGCAAAAGTCAATTGTGATTCCATCAACTTCGCCGAACTCCTCGATGAACCGGGTGTATCCCACCAGCGCTAGGCCGCAGCCGCCAATAGCCAGGTTTGTGTCATCTTCGCCGATCAGAACTACCCCATCGCCAATCGTCAGCGGAATAGCTCTGTTCTTGAGATACTGGGCGGCTCGCACAATTGCCTCGCCCAGCTCAGGATCCTTACTGACAGAGTATTCCTCAACCATAGCCCAGAATGTGCCGGCATGTCGGACGAGATTGTAATCATCAGGCACTTCATCTGTCCCGGGGTAGTAGATATACTGGTATTTCCCGCTCTCGGCGGTTGTACGGGCCAGATAATCCATAGCCTTGGAGCAAACAGCACGAATATCCTCTGCGGTAAGCTGCTTTGCGTCTACGACCCGGCTGCCAAACGCCCCGCCATCCGAATGCAGCTTGACCACCATCCCGTCCTCATTGTCGACAATCCAGCCGGCGGTCTGGAACAGCACCATTTTTTCAGGGATGTACTTGGGAAGATTGATACCGACTTTTTTCGCATAGTTGATGAGCTTGGTCCAATCCAGGGTAGCAGGTGTGTAACTGATAGCATCGCTTGCCACGACCTGGGTTTCCAGCAAGGCGGCGGAATAGTCCGTGTCGGAGGCAATCCCACACCGGAACGCGCCGTATCCAACATCATCGATCGTGTTCAGGATTCCATTACTGCTGTTTACCTGGGAGCGGATAACAACATCACCCTTGACCCACTTGGGCTCTGTCGGGTGCAGACCTAGATAGGATTTGGCCCTGGAGATTGCCTTATCCCACGCCTGATCCAGATCATCACCAGTGCCAGTGAACACTCTGGCCGGCTTGCTGCTGTCCGAAACGGAAATAAACACCACTCGATTGGGCGTTTCGGAATCCAGCGTATAATTGAGCTGGGCGCCGCTCATCTCTTCCTTTATCGCGGCGGCCTTGGTCTCAAATTTCTGAACATAGGGCCTGGCCTTAACTGCCGCGTAGCCAACACGGCAGATACAGGCGACGGCGATGACCGCCAGAGCTGCAAACACGCCGCAAAGAACCCGTGACAGATTGTTGTTCGGCTTCGGGGTTTTCTTCGTAATCGAGTTAGACTTCTTCTTACTCAATGTTTTCTCCTCCTTATATTACTGACATCCTTCAGGGCATGGAATTTGACTCCCTGTTACGATTCTATATTATGCGGCTACTCAGGGGTTTATTTTTGAAGCTGTAGAATCTCACATTTTTGAGAAACCAGGGCTACTAGGACGCAGAAAACACCAATGTTGTTGCTAACAACATTGAGACAGAATCAGATATATAGGGTTGATACAAGAAAACGTGGGCGAGGGAGCTCTCGTAGTACTGCCTCTGGCTACTTCTCCAACTGCCAACAGCGATGATTTCTTCAGTCCGGTTTTGGGGCACGAAGCTCGCCCTGGCACAGCTGGGGCAGTAGCCCAGGAGCCGCAGCGATGGCATAAGAAAACACCTTTTGCCTGCCGCTTTTTTCTTGTATCAACCCAAAAATGGAGGCTTCTCATATATAGAAAAGGCCCCCTCCCGATCAGAAAGGGGCTTCTTTGTTGCATAGGTTCACTTGGTGCTATGCCTACAACACAAGGCAATCAGATAGCTTCGCCAGTCTTGACCTTGGCAGCCAACCATTTCCTGCATTGCTCATCCACGTAAGCTATGACGTGGGCAGCGTGTACCCGATACGTCTTCCGATCTTTTTTCAGGACGACATAGGGCTCCTTTGAGAGAAACTCTTCCTCAAATTCTCCCCTCATGTAACTGTACCGGCTTTCGGTTTTCCAACCATCCAGCCAGACAATTCCGGCTACTTTTCCGCCAGCCACAGGACCGTCCAAGCTGGAAAACCTGCCGGACAACACGGCCCCATACAGCTCAGGCTTTATGCCAGCTTTGCAAGCCGCCAGCTGAAACTCTGTTTTCGTCATCAACTTATCCCTCCTGTCACAATTTTTCCTATTCAAGCTGTTTTTTGAACATAAAATTCCCATATTGCAAGTCTAACTCTTGGTATGCGAAGGCAAAAGAAACGATTTTGGCAGGCTGTTATGTCTGTTCCGCCTACTGTAAAACAAAACGGCCAGCCCTCACAGGACGACCGTTTCTTCGTTGCTTTGACACTCCCCACGGCTAAAGCCGGGGGATTCTTGGATCATTCACCGCTGCCTTCACATGAGAGGTCTTCCGTGATGTCCCCAAGCGTATATGGGTTCGGGTGTGCCCCACCCTACCAAAGTATTGGGATACTTTCAGGCAGCGAGTATACCCAGCAGCCGCAGTCCTTCCATCAGGATATTGATTGCAGCATTAACGTCCCGGTCATGCTTTGTTCCGCAGGTTGGGCAAACCCATACCCGGACACCCAGGTCTTTCACGTCAGGGTTCTTGTGCCCGCAGCAGCTGCACAGCTGACTGCTGGGGAAGAATGTACCGACCTCTATGATCTGCTTGTGCTGCCAGGAGGACTTATATTGCAGCTGCCGGCAGAACTCACCCCAGGAGGCATCCGTTATGGCCTTTGCCAGGGAGTGATTTTTCATCATTCCCTGGACGTTGAGGCTCTCTACGCAGATGATGTCGTAGTCCCTGACCAGCTGGGTGGTCAGCTTATGAAGATAGTCGGCCCTCTGATTTGTGATCTTCTCATGGAGCCTTGCTACTTTGAGGCGGGCCTTGTCCCGGTTTCGGCTGCCCTTTGACTTTCGGGACAGCCGGCGTTGGAGTTTGGCCAGCTTCTTCTCGCTCTTGGAGAGATACTTGTGGTTTGCATACTTAGCTCCATCAGAGGTGATGACCAGATCCTTGATGCCCACATCCAGCCCTACGGCAGCACCTGTGGATGGAAGCTGCGGGATACCCACCTCAGTACAGCAGAGGGACACGAAAATCTTTCCGCTGCGGGTGATGGAGACGGTGGCATTCAGGATACGCCCCTGCACTGTAGTAGATGTCTTAGCCTTCACCC
>OFFK01000252.1_pt1 | contig 47402 bp, 37 predicted proteins | sample 1521361 | NCBI WGS metagenome assembly OFFK01 (sample SAMEA3504096, study PRJEB24116) | mouse gut metagenome | biome: mouse gut; feature: mouse-associated habitat; material: faeces | place: Denmark | collected 2011 | reverse complement strand
TCAATTGTCGGATTATAGGCAGTTTTCTATAGTCCGACAAACTGGGAAACTTTTATTTAAGGGAACAGAAAGAACCGTTTTTCTTGATAAGCGGGAATTTACAGGACCTGTCTATGAACAGATTGAGGAGGCAACGGCATTTGTCCTGCGCAATATCCGCTTGGGGGCAAGGATTGAGGGATTGGTCAGGAAAGAGGCTTATGAACTTCCGGTAGAGGCCATTCGTGAAATGATTGTCAATGCACATTGCCATCGCAATCTGGCAGATGCCTCCTGCGTACAGGTAGCAGTGTATGATGACCGTTTGGAGGTCACATCGCCCGGGGGACTTTATAATGGGCTTACTTACGAAGAAATTATGAGTGGGCATTCAAAACTCAGGAATAAGGGGATTGCCAATATTTTTAATCAAATGGGGTTTATTGAAGCATGGGGAACAGGAATACGGAGAATAAAACAGGCAGCAAAACAGTATGAACTTCCAAACCCGGAAATCCAGGTTTTTGACGATATGTTCCGGGTAAATCTTTATCGCAGACCATTTTCGGAAATAGCAGATGATAGTGGCATCGGAGAAGCATCGGAGAAGCATCGGAGAAGCATCGGAGAAGCATCGGAGAAGATTTCAATGAGACACAAAGGAAGATTCTGGAGCTTTTGTCTGTGGATGCAAAACTTTCCGCCGCAAAGCTGGCACAGCAGGTTGGCGTATCAGGCAGAAATGTGGAAGTAAATATCAAAAAGCTGAAAGAGCGCGGAATATTGGTTCGTTGTGGTTCTCCGAAAAGCGGGTATTGGAAAATAACAGAGAAAAAATCGTTGGATTGAGGTAACAGAATGGATTCAGAAAAAGTGATACAGGATTTGAACCAGCGTTTTGCGAGGCCCTTACCGGAATTTTATAAACGCAGAATTATATTCTGGTGTGATGAAGAACGGGAATTTGAAGATCAGTTGGATGAAATTGTCCTGCAGGATGCGAAGTTGATTGCGCTTACAGGGACAAATTATTTTGCCGTGAAGAAATTACTGGGAGTGGAAGATACCACAGGCAATTATGTGGTTTATTGTCCTTTGGCCCACGAGAAACCGGAGGATGACTGGCTTTTGGATATCAGGCTGTACAGCGAAGAGTACCGGGCTGATTTGATTTCAAACTGGATGGATGAAATGGGACTTCCGCAGACGGCGGTACTTAGGAAGCAGGTGAAAGGGTATGGCAAGTTTTTTAAAGCATCTGTTCGCAGAGAAAAGATTGCAAAGCAGAAACATGTCCCGTCTGTGCCCAGGCAGCTTGATATGGCTGTTATGGGGGCGTTGGCAGGTATTGTAGATGTGACGCCGTCTGCCATTATAAAGAAGGTGCTTTGTGCCGGACTGGATGCGGAGACAAATCATTTATACTGTGATTTCGCAGACTATGGAATCGATAAGGCCTTTTGGAACATGGTGCAGAAAGGCACAGGCTATGGTGCAGATACGCCCAATTTGGGCCATTTGGCAGCGCATATTTTATTAACCAGCGCAACCCGCACCATGCAGCCGGAATTTCTGGCAAAATGGAAAGGTTTTCTGTCGGAGGCGCATCAGGCATATTGTTATGATTTTGTATCGGAGTGGCTGCATGGTACGGATGCAGACCGGCTGCGCGAGATTGCAACAGGAATTGAGGAGGAATTAAAGCTTTCAGAGCAATTTGGGAAACAGGATGTGGCGGACCTTGTCAATACAGAAATCTTTCCCTGTATTCATGAGTTGATTTTAATAAAGCTGATGACGGAAATTGCAGATAGCATTATAGAGGTAAACAGAATCCGGAAGACAGTGGAAAAGCGGCGCACTTGTGTGTGGTATGAGGAAGTGAAAGACTTTTATGAGGGCATCTTGCAGATTGCAAATATGCAGGATTTTTTTAAAGCGCATACGGCCGGTTTCCATTCCGCGCAGGCGGTGAAAGTCTGGAAGGAATATACTGCGGAATATTACAAGATGGATGCTTTTTACCGCTTGTTTCATAGAAGTTACTGCAGGAGCCTGAAAACGTATCATGCGAAACTTCACGATCTGTTCAGCCATGTGACGGAAAAGGCAGAGGGGCTGTATCAAAACTGGTTTTTAGGACAGTTGGGAGAAAACTGGTCAAAAGTATGTGCGGCGGAAATGGAGCGCTATGGAAAGATACCGGAAATTCCGCAGCAGACGGATTTCTATCAGAGCAAGGTGAAGAATGCGGATAACAGGGTGTTTGTGATTATTTCGGATGCACTGCGGTATGAAGTCGCGGCTGACCTGGCGGAGCAATTGCGCAGAGAGACAAAAAGCCAGGTGGAATTAAGCAGTATGCAGGGGATTTTCCCTACGATTACAAAGTTTGGAATGGCAGCATTGCTTCCGCACGAAACGCTGTCGGTAGAGCTTCGGGGGAATATGGTTGAGGTGCTTGCGGATGGAAAGAGTACAGAATGTCATGACAGGGACAGGGTATTAAAGGCTGACAGGGAAGACAGTGTTGCATTAAAATATACAGATCTGGTAACTGCCAAAAGGCAGGAGCGGAGTGCATGGGTGAAGTCGAAGAATGTGGTATACATCTATCATGATACCATTGATGAAGCCAGTCATACTGCGGACTCACTTGTTTTCCCGGCCTGTGATGATGCCATGGAAGAGTTGAAAAATCTTGTGCGGATTATTACCAGCGACTTTGGCGGGACAAACATCATGATTACGGCGGACCACGGATTTTTATACACATATAGTCCTTTGACCGAGGAGGATAAGGCAGATAAAGCAGGATTTAAAAATCGTATCGTGGAGTATGGCAGGCGATATGCAATTCTGATGAAAGATTCAAAGCCGGAATATTTACAATATGTTAAATTTTTGGATGGGAATACGGATTATGAGGCATATGCGCCCAGGGGGAATGTCCGTATCAAAATGAATGGCGGCGGATTGAATTATGTACATGGCGGTATCAGCCTGCAGGAATTGTGTGTTCCTCTGATAGAATATCATTTTATCAGGAATCAATCCAAAGAATATCAGCGCAATAAGGATGCATATGATACAAAACCCGTGGAAGTAAGTTTGCTTTCCGCAACACATAAGATTAGCAATCTGATTTTCTCACTGAATTTTTATCAGAAGCAAGCGGTGGGAGATAACAGAGTGGGGGCTGTTTATCAGGTATATTTTACGGATGGAAACGGAAAACAAATCAGTGACGTTCAGAAAATCATTGCGGATAAGACCAGTGTAAATGGACAGGAGCGTACATTCCGGTGCAGCTTTAATCTGAAGTCCCTGAAATATGATAACAAAGAAATTTATTATCTTGTGATTGCGGAGGAAGGCGGAGAAATAAAAGTGCAGGAAGAATTTCAAATAGACATTGCTCTGGCAGTGGATGATTTTGATTTCTTTGGATAGGAGGATGCCATATGGAGCGGATTGAGGAAGGAATAGAGGATACCCGTGAAATAATAAAGGGTAAGCTCCGTCAATATTTTGATGGTAAAATTGTGCGAAAAGACCTGACAAAGAAAATCAAGGAGGGTGCGAATGTTCCCGTCTATGTTCTTGAATTTTTACTGGGGCAATACTGCAGCTCGGATGATGAAGAAGTAATCGGGAAGGGCGTAAAAAATGTCAAGAAGATTCTGGCGGATAACTTTGTGCGCCCGGACGAGGCACAGAAGATTTTATCTACATTGAGGGCAAAAGGGAATTACACGATTATTGATAAAGTTACGGTTTCCCTAAACATACGTAAAGACCAACACGAAGCAGAATTTTCAAATCTGGGATTAAGCGGTATTCAAATAGAGGATACATATCCGGAAAAATACGATCGCCTGTTATGCGGGGGAATTTGGTGTATTATTCAGCTTGAATATAGATCGGAGAATAAGTTGGAAGAGGATATGCTTTCCGGGATTGTGGATATCGATGGAAATCCTGTGCAGTCCAGAAAGAAAAAAACAAAAGAGGCAGTTTCTCCGATTAGAATCGTTAAACTTACACCGATACAGATGCCTCATGTGGATATTGAGGAGTTGAAGAGCGCGCGCAGACAGTTTTCTAAAGAGGAATGGATGGACATTATGCTGCGGTCAATCGGTATGGAACCTGATACATTGACTTGCCGGGAAAAGTGGCTGCTTCTGATACGCATGATTCCCCTGGTGGAAAACAATTTTAATTTGTGTGAACTTGGACCCAGAAGCACGGGGAAATCGCATTTGTTCAAAGAGATATCGCCCAACAGTATATTGGTATCCGGCGGACAGACTACGGTGGCAAATCTGTTTTACAATATGGGGCGAAAAACGGTAGGACTTGTGGGTTTGTGGGATTGCGTGGCGTTTGATGAGGTGGCGGGTATCCGTTTCAAGGATAAAGATGGCATACAGATTATGAAAGATTATATGGCATCCGGTTCCTTTGCACGTGGCAAGGAGGAAAAGGCGGCGTCTGCGTCTATGGTGTTTGTGGGAAATATCAATCAAAGTGTGGATGTGCTGCTAAAGACTTCCAGCTTATTTGATCCGTTTCCGCCGGAAATGGGAACCGATACGGCATTTTTGGACCGAATGCATTGTTATGTGCCAGGGTGGGAAATTCCTAAATTCAGACCGGAGCATTTTACAGATGAGTATGGTTTTATAACAGATTACCTGGCTGAAGTTTTAAGGGAATTGCGCAAGGAGCAGTATGGAGATGCCTTGGACAGGTATTTCAGGCTTGGAAAGAACTTAAATCAAAGAGATACCATAGCGGTGCGGAAAATGGTGGGTGGCCTGACAAAGCTGATATATCCGGATGGCGCTTATACCAGGCAGGAGTTGGAAGAAATATTGCAGCTTGCTTTGGAGATGCGGCGCAGAGTGAAAGAACAACTGAAAAAGCTGGGCGGTATGGAGTTTTATGATGTAAATTTTTCTTACATAGATTTAGAGGATCTGTCGGAACATTATGTCTCCGTGCCTGAACAGGGGGGTGGAAATCTGATTCCAGAGGGATTGTGTAATCCGGGACAAGTATATACGGTATCTCGTGGTAAATCCGGGATGATAGGGGTGTTTCGACTGGAAAGCCAGATGTTGCCGGGTTCCGGGAAGTTTGAAAGGACAGGCCTGGGTTCTGACCGGGATGCGAAGGAGGCGTCAAATACTGCTTTTAGTTATTTGAAAGCCAATGGTAATAGAATTAGCGGTTCTATCAGCACGACAGCGAAGGATTATGTTATCAATTATCAGGATTTGCAGGGAATTGGAATGACAGGGAAGCTGGCACTTCCGACATTGATTGCATTGTGTTCGATTGCCCTTAATAAGCCAGTGCTTAGTTCAACAGCCATTATGGGGGAAATCAGTATCAGCGGAACAATGATAAAAGTGGATGAACTGGCAAATGCGCTTCAGGTTTGCCTGGACAGTGGTGCAAAGAAGGTATTGATTCCATCAACTTCCTTTGCGGATTTTGCGACAGTTCCGGCAGATTTGATGAGTGCGTTTCAGTTGATACCATATGCAAGTGCGGAGGATGCTGTGTTTAAGGCTTTGGGGGTGGAGTAAATACGTCTGAAACGTGCCGTTATGTGGATTTATGATATGGCAGATACATAAAAAACAGCATTATGTGAATTTCATTTCTTCCTTACCTTTTATGATTTTTTTAACCGAGTGGTATTTAACTGCTTTTACTGGTCAGTATTGGACTTTCAGCACGGCAAAAGATAAGTTGCTGTTAGGTATTGTTTATTTATGTTTTACTTCTTCATTATTAGCAGTTATTCCGACAAATAAAAAACGATTATTCAGTCTGCTTTATGGGGTATTGGAATCAGCAATACTGATACGGCTAATAAGGACAGGTATCATATTTAATCCGTATGATTTGTTAAATATATAAATTCCTATTTGTTGATTAGAGTGGTGGAAAATTCAAAAATTGTTGCTTTTTTGCGGATTTAGGAGAAATTATTCTTAGTACTTGATGCCGCGCAAGGGGATTGGTATAATCAAAACAAAGCAGTGATTGCAGTTTGTATACATTATTCTTTATGCAATTTCATACAAGTCTACCCTTGGTTCTGTTTTTATAGAGGCAAAAACAGAAGACGCCCGATTTACAATTTGAAGATCTGGAGGTAGAAAATGCAAGATATAATAAGCCAGTGGAATAGGGCTGCGTCAAATTTTCTTTGCTGAATATATAAAAGCAAATGTGTAATTTTTCATGATTACACGTCTGTATTAGTTCAATAGAGTTCTGTTTACATGTGAATACAGTGTTTATCTGATTTCCCGTAGCTGTATAAATGACATGGTGCTGGCACAATGGAATAAGGACGGATAAGTAGAAAATTATTTTGCTGCCAAAACGGTGTCAAGAAAAAATAAGAAATTGTTTGGAGGTATGGGTATGAATTTTATTAATTCAATAGATGATTTATTTCATATGTTGGACAGATATGCAGAGGGAGTGGAGTGGAACACCTTTTATATTAAGCGGGATAAGCCTGCCCCATTTTTGAAATATAATAAACTTCCAGATAAATGTGTTGTTGATTTTATAAGAGAGCATAATATTAAAAACGCCTGCGAATTTGGCTGTGGAGAAGGCCGCAACGCAATTTATCTTGCTAAAAATGGTGTCGATACAGAAGCATATGATTTGTCAGAGATTGCAATAGAAAATGCGAAAAGGTATGCAAGAGAGAGTCAGGCGGAAAGAGTAACCTTTAAAGCAGAGAACATTTTTGCATTGGATTTTATGGATCAGAAGTTTGACCTGGTAATAGACAGTGGTATTTTTCATCATTTGGCACCACATAGGCGCTTACAATACAGAGATATTGTATCAAGTATATTAGCAGAAAACGGTTATTTTATTTTGCTGTGTTTTGCGGCAGGGGAAGATGGCGCTGATGAAGTGGATGATTATGAGTTTTACAGGAGCAAACAGACAGGAACTGCTTTTACGGAAGAAAGACTGAAAGAGTTTTGGGGAGAAAAATTAGATGTTGCGGACATACGTAAAGGGGAGAGCATTCTGGATAATCAAATGTGGGAAAGCGAGTATCTGTATGTATGTGTGTTGAAAAAAGGTAGTTAAAATTCAGGATATTGACAGGGCTTTGTATGTATGATAAAGTATAGGAAGATTCATCTGTAATCAGGGAGGTATCATAGTGAAAATCAATACATGTGTTAAAGAATCTTTTGTAGTAATTGGCAAGGAAGGTTCCACATCAGATGGCGAGGGCTTTGTGCAGGAGTTATGGGATAATGCAAATCTTCATTTTGAAGAGGTCAGGCAGTGGGCAAAGAAAGATGAAAATGGGAATATCGTCGGAATATGGGGAGCAATGTCTGATTTTTCCCGTTCCTTTCAACCCTGGGAGAATTTTAACAAGGGACTTTATCTTGCAGGAGTGGAGTGCGTTGATGATGCAGAAGCGCCCGGTGGTTGGACAAAGTGGATGATTCCCGGTTATGAATATATCTATGTAGAATGTGAAGATGATGATACATTTCCAAAGACAATAGCGTATATGAAGGATAATAATATTCCTTTAGTTGGCGCAGTTCACGATTTTACCTGTCCGCAGACAGGGAAGAATTATATGTATTTTCCGATTAGAAAATTATAGGGAATCAAAGCTGTCAACGGAGATTAGATTATTTTGCCTTTATGGGGAAATAATAATCCATCTGTTCGTAGCCTAATATCTTTTGTGCAAGCGGTGATGTAATTACATTTCCTAATTCCGAACGAGACGTGTCACGCTCTAATCCGTTTTCACTTAGAAACTTTTCTACCTCTGTGTTCATAAGTTCCTTATCTGTTTTCTGATCTATGTCGGTTGCTACAGCATAAAGGCCTCCCTGGAAATCAATTATTTCAAATTCTTCCGGAACATTCATACCATCTTCATACATGTACAACCAGACAAAACCCTCTCCTGCCCAATATAGGAAATCTTTTGGAAACAGATTGCGTTTTTGGGAAGATAACCATTCGTCAAACAGAATGAAATTCCCCTCTCCGAACATACCTGTTCCAGACGAAACCATTTTACAGGATGGCATCTCATAAATTCTTACACCTTGCATTGTGATTCCTCCAATCTTTGCGCTGTTGTTATTTTATATTACATCCATTTCCCTAAATGAGCAACCATTTTTATGCTTTCTGTTCGTCAAAATGGGGCTTGAACGGGGCGGCGGCAAGCTCCCCGTTAGTAAGCAGCGCAGCTGTCTTTTGTATATAATGCAAGGCGAGTTCCTCCTGCTCACTGGTTCTGCGCAGTATTTCAATAATATGGTTTCTTTTCTCTTTCAGAGCATCTCTTGGAAATGAGTCACGCTGATGGGCAATCGTTGCTATTTCTGCTGCAGAGGCTATGATGTCATTGTATTGATTGAGGGCTAAGGTCATTAATTCCTTATCTATACCGGGAATTATGTTAAGGCATAGTTCAAAAAACTGTTTCGTTCTCAGTTTGTTCTCATAATGGATAAATGCATGCGGAAAAACACATTCCATTTGAGCGGCATCTCTTTGATTTTCTTCCCTTAACAGAGTACGCCAGTTTCGGTAAATAACCATACCATAGCCCTGCATTTTATCTTCGCCGCAGTGTTCAGTATTTGATAACAGCGTTATGCCTCTAAGAAGCGCATTCACACACGCTTTTGCTGGCGGCATTTTTTCGTTTGAAGGTTTCAGAATCATCATATCGCAGTCAAACTTGTACCAGGCAGCATACTGACACAGCTGGTCAAAGTTTATTTTTGCATTTTTTTGATCGTCTCCCTCTAAAAATCCCAATCCTTTTAAAGTTTGCCCATGGTCGGAAAAGCCGACTGCAAAATATATTCTTCATCATCATTTATCTGGCGTCCTTTTGTGTCCCTGCGCTCCTCCAGGCCAAAAAATAATTTTACAGCAGTTAAAAGGGAAGCAAATGAGATGCTTTTGGGCCATTCAGAACCTGAATAATCAGCTACAGGAATCCGTGGTTTAACAAGGAATTCATAATTAAAGCCCATATCACGCAAAACACATGACGAGGGGTCGAGAATCCGATCTGCGGAACAATTAAAAAACCTGGATATTTCACAAAGCATCGGTATTTCGGGCATTGCTTTTCCGTTCTCCCACTTGCTGACCGCCTGCGGCGAAACCTTTAATTCCTCTGCGAGTTGTTCCTGCGTGTAGTTTCGTTCCCTGCGCAGATGTGCAATTTGCTCCCCCATTTTTTTGACATCAAACATATTCATTTTCTCCTTTGGGTTTATCATAGCGGTTATATGCTATGAAATTATTATGGCTGTTGTATCGGGCAAAGTCCATACATGACAGGTTGTTTTTTGACAGAAAACACAACTCACAGTTGTAAACCTGCAAAATTCAGAGAAACGGGTGGGCGGCTTTCAAAATGCCCCTGCCACCGTTCCTGCCAGTGTGGGACCGCCCGAACAGTCGATATCCCCGCCCAAAGCCAGCACTGCGAACATGGCAGTGCATTTTTGCCGAATAAAAAGTTTATCGATGTCCTGCGGTGGGGCGGGAAAGGCGGTTTCATGGCAGAACGCCCCCCGGACAGCCGCAGGGAAGGGAAGCGCTGCCTGGAGGGTTCGTTGTGGCAGGGGTTTCTGCGTATTTCAGGTAAAGCCGATTTTTCTTTCTGCCGGCCAGGGACACTGCCGCCACTCACCGCCGACGGAATCCGTTCCGCCAATCAGCAGTTTGGATGCCGCGTCCGCAAGGTATCCCAGATAGCTTTCCGCCGAGCTGTCTCCGCAGAGGAGCTTCCACAGCAAGCCTCCGAACAAATAGGAAGCGGCAAATTCACGCCAGCTGTGGATTTCTTCCAGTGCCTTCCGGGATAAGTCCCAGAGAATCCCCAGGGCTTCCTGCTCGGTAATCCAGCCCAAGTAGCTGCCCCACCGGGCCAGCATCGCCGCCCGCCCGATATCCCAGCCGGTCAGAAATCCGGGTGTATACCGACGCTTATACCGTTGGACAAAGCGCCAGGCACGGCACACGGATTCCCGTTCCTCTTCATCCATATCTCCGTCCAACAGGGATTCCGGAGACTCTGCTTCGCTGTAAATCCGGTACCGAAGAACATAGCCTTCCTGTGCCAGATATCGGATTTTGTCCAGCAGGCCGCTGCGGCCGTTGATGCCCCAGGAGCGTCGCACAATGGATACCACCTGCTGTTCCAGGACGGGGATATGTTCTTCCACGTCCATTCCGCGCAGACTGTGGTCATTTAGGGTGGAGACAATGCCGGACAGCAGGATACCGAATTGTTTCCACCGTTGGTCTTGTTTTTGATAGAAAATCGGTTCCGGTTCCGGCAGGGAATCAATTCGTGTTATGGTTTCTTCCAGAACGGTATACAGTCTCTGCTCCAACTGTTCGTCGAATATATCCTCTTCTTCTGCATCCTCGTCTTCCGTTCCCAACATTTCCAATGCGGCTGCAAGGACGCCGGCGTCCTCTCCGAAAAACTGCGCCATCAGCTGTTCCGCATTGGACGAGGCTGCCGCGGCCACCTGTTCCTTTACCATATTCTGCAGCAGCTCCTCATTTGCAGTCATCCGGCTCATGCTGTCGCCTCCGAATACCTGGCCCAATATTTCCACCTGGCGCTGTGTGTTGGCATTGACCTGCGCCTCTGTTTCCGTTGCGGAGGGACAGGCGTCTTCGGCGTGGGATATCTCTGCGTGGGCGGCGAGTTCCCCGCTTTTTTCCCGGGCTTCCTTTATGGCGTCAAGAGCCTGTTCGTTGGCCATCTGGGCTCTCTTTCTGATTTCATTGAGATCAAACATGTTTTGTCCTCCTGATTCATTCGCCGCTGGACAGCGTTGAAGAGTAAAATCCCTGCGGCGTTTTGGGGTTCATTTCGTTGCGAACTGTTTTGTAAAAAATTCGGTAAAAGCGGCCAGTTCCTCTTCCTGGGACACATATACATACAAACTTTCATCGTCCAGCCAGTCATAGGCCTGGATGCTGATATAGCCTTTTTTGTCCGGGTAAATGACAAAGGCGTCCGCAGGATACTTGCTTCGATAAGCCTTCAGAATCTCCGGACGGCGGAACCAGGTGGGATCGCCGCAGCCGGAAAGATCCGGGACTGTGGGGACTGCCGCTATGGTCTGTGCCGCTTCGTTCCAACCCACAATCAGATTTCCGATTTTCGTCTTGCTGCCATGGACAAAGCCGTAATTGAAGCGGCTTACATCCTCGATGTATCCGAAGATTATTCTGTAATCATCCCCGTGCTCCACCGCCTGATTGAACAACTGCCGCATTTTCTTTGCGTTGGCATTGCTCTTTTCCATATCAATTTCGGGTCCCTTGAATAATTTGCTGAAAAATCCCATCTTTGTATCCTCCGTTTTTCGTTTCTAATCTCTATTTTTCTTTTTGATGCCGGTTCCTTTTTCTGCTGTCAGTAAAGAGTGCAACGGGCAGCCTCACATGGCACGGGGCTTTGGCGCAAAGAAAAAAGTAACATTCGGCAAAATAAAGACAAAGTAATACAATTATCTTTATTTTAGATAAAACAAATCCGCCAGAGACGGTTTTTCTTTTTTGGACGTCCGCCCTGGCGGGGGCTCTTTTGGGGATTACCGACAGTCAGGATAATGTCTCACATATCAGGCCTGTCCTGACAGCGATTCTCTTCTTTCAGAATTTCCAGGGCATCCACGATGGCCCTGACCTGAAAGGCAGTCGTTTCGTCGGCCGCTTCCGGAACAAACAGGGGCAGCGCATCCGGAATCGCTCTGCGTAAAACCAGCACTGCCAGGCTTAGATTTGTAAACAGGCTGATGCTTGCCCGGTCCGCCTGCACGCCGAAGGCTTCCAGAATTCTGCCGAACAGGCAGGCCTGCTTCTGGCGGAATATTTCGTAACTTTCCTTTGACAGGCGCCGGAAGAGAAGCTGCTGTTCTTCAATGGTCAAAACCGCAATACCGTTTTGTTCTCCATAGCAGCAGGAATGAAGAAACCGTTCTACGGCCTGGCGCCAGTTCAGCTCGGGATCAGCCATCAGCTGCTGCGCGTAAGCGATTATTTTGGGCTGCTGCAGGTACAGCATTTCCACAATGAAATCCTCCTTTGTGGGAAAGTAGGAGTAGAAAAACGTCCTTGAAATGCCTACTTTTTTATAAATCTGCTCAACGGTGGTGCGCTGTATGCCCTGTTTTGCCATCAGCTCAAGCCCTGCCGTGAGCAGCGCCGTCCTGATTTTTTCCCGTTCTTCTTCCGAATAAGCTACCTTTGGCATCCTCACGCCCTCATTTCTTAAAAAATAAAGACAAAAGTAAAATTTTGACTTTATTTTATCATGTTTCAGCGGGGAATACAAGGAGAAAATGGATTTTGTCTCTTTTTTCTCCGGACTTGTCCTCTGAATCTGTTTCCTGCCGGTCGGGCATACGGTATCATAAATTATAAAATGTGCATACTGAATCAATTTTTATGTTTATCGAAATGGGGCAGTGAAAGAACAACATTCCGCAGAAATGGAAGAAAGGTTTCCTATGGATAAAAATATAACAGACAACCGGGACGATTGCCCGGCAGATGATCCCGCAAACGGTTCGACAGATAACAAAAGCAGCCAATTCGTCAGTGAAAATGCAGCGGAATCAAGAGAAAGCACACAGAAAGACAGCCAGAACAGCCGTCCCAGGAGACTTTGCAGCGATGTTACGGTGGCGGGTGCGGGTCTGGCGGGAATCTGCGCCGCGGTGGCTGCCGCCCGGGAGGGCTTAAGCGTCATATTGGTCAACGACAGGAGTGTTCCGGGGGGAAACGCTTCCAGTGAAATCGGCATCAGCATCAACGGAGCCAGTCACCTGGGTCTGAATCCGGCCATTTATGCCAGGGAGGGCGGCTTGGCGGAAGAAATCCGGATGCGCATGCTTGAGTATAACAGGGGCGGCGGCTATGACCGGGCTGCACTTACGGACGCGGTGCTTTTTGATATGATTTACCAGGAGGCTGGTATTACACTGCTTCTGAATACGGGCATCTATGAATGTGAAAAAGAAGGAAACCGCATAACCCTCTGCCGGGGCAGGCACAGTATCAGCAATCTGGTCTATGAAATGGAAAGTAAATTTTACATCGACGCCACGGGGAATGGGGAACTGGCTTACCAGGCAGGGGCCTCCTTCCGCATGGGCCGGGAGGGAAGGGCGGAATATGGGGAGCAAAAGGCGCCGATTTCCGCAGATGCTTATACTATGGGGAACACCTTTTACTTCGAAACCCGGGACTGCGGCCATGAGGTGACATACACGCCCCCGGCCTTTGCCGGGAAGGTGGGGGAGATGGATTTCATCCGGAACATTGACAAGCCCGGAAACCACAGAGCTCTCTCCGAAAAAGGAGCCCACTGGTCCTTTGAGTACGGCGGCCAGAGGAATGTGGTCTATGACAGCGAGGAGATTGACCTGGAACTGCGCCGCCTGGTGTTCGGCATCTGGGATTATGTGAAAAACAGCGGCAGGTACCCGGAGGCCAAAAATTATGTGCTCAAACGGGTTTACGCCCGGTCAGGCGCCCGGGAGTCCAGACGGTTTCTGGGGGATTATGTGCTGACGGAAAACGATATTGAGGAGAAGAGGGATTTTCCGGATGCGGTGTGTATCGGCGGCTGGCCCATGGATGTGCATGCGCCTCTGGGAATTTATGACCCGGGACCGGCTACGGAATTTATACCGGTGACGGGAATCTACAATATTCCTTTTCGCTGTCTGTACAGCAAGGATGTGGAAAACCTGATGATGGCGGGAAGGAATATCAGCGCCACCCATGTGGCACTGGGTTCTACAAGGGTGATGGCTACCTGCGCCTGCATGGGACAGGCGGTGGGGACTGCGGCCAGGTGCTGCATGGATTTGGGGATCACGCCTGCCGCCCTGGGAAAGTACCATCCCCGCCTGCTTCGGGAGAAACTGGCCGGGGCGGACCAGACTGTGGCGGGCCTGAAGGAGCTGTCGCCTCTGATGGAAAACTTCCGGGCTTCCGCCTCCGGAGAGAAATGCTTTGAAAATGATTCGATAACGGTAAAACGTAGACTTGACAGAGCCTATGGATTGGCGCTGATGCTTGCAACAGAACATCTGGACAGTCTGCAGCTGTGGGTGGAAAATGTGAGCGGACAGGCCGCAGAATCGGAAAAACAGACGGAACATGATAAGAAACCTGAACATAATCCGGGAGGCGGTGTGGACTGGAAAAAACAGGCCGGACAGGCCGCAAAACTGGAATTTCAGATTTTGGAAGGGACGCACAGGGAGACCTTTCTGCCGGAGCGGCTTGTGAAAACGGGGGAACAGACCGTGGAAGCAGGTTTTCGTGGATGGCTGCGGCTTGATCTGAACGCTGACAGAGGGCAGGACGGAAAAATATATCTGATTTTGAAGCCAAACCCGGACCTGTGGGTGGGGATGACATCAGCAGAGCTGCCTGGTGCGGTGACACTGCGGCTATATCCGGAAGGAGCGTGCGGAGAATGCAATCACGACAGCGTGCCCCTGAATCCGGAGAGTGGTTACCTGTATCTGGATCATCGGTATAACAGACGGGAAAATATGGCATTCCGTGGAATTTTTCCTCCGCAGAGGGTATTTGCTCCGGAGATGGCGTTGACACCATACACCAGGCCCTACGGGATGCCCAATTTATGGATTGGCAGCGGGGCATATCCCCGGACACTGACCTTGACGGCAGAGCACCCGGTGGACGCGGAACATCTGGCAGTTACATTTGACACGGATTTGAGGTCAGAGCCGCTGTCGGAACTGCCGGGATGCCTGGTCAGGGATTTCGATGTGACGGTATGGATGGAAGAAAGTACCTTCCGGGAGGAAGGGATATCCCGAAAAAATGTGATTTTTCGGGAAGAAGTAAGGGATAATTGCAGAAGACAGGTCCGGTTCTTGATAAAAGGAAAGAAAATCGGTAAAATAGAGATTACAATTCACAGGAGTTGGGGTGGTGACGCAGGCATTTACGGCGTCAATCTGTGGTGAAAAAGGCTGATGGGATGTGGGACAATGGCTTCGGAATGAATCGGTGGGAAAGGAGGCGGAAGGCATGTACAGAGTGATCATAGCGGATGACGAACCCCTGATCAGGGCAGGATTGTATTACCGTAATGACTGGGAGCAGATGGGCTTTGAGGTGGCAGCCATGTTGGAGGACGGCAGCGATGTGCTGAAGTTTCTGGAAGGAGAGCGGGTAGATGTGCTGCTGACGGATATCTGCATGTACCAGGTATCCGGGTTGGAAGCTGCGGCATTGATCCGGGAAAAATATCCCTGGATGAAAATTATCCTTCTGTCGGGATACCGTGAATTTGAATACGCAAGAGAAGCAATCCGCTGCCAGGTATACGAATATTTGCTGAAGCCCATCGATTACGGGAAATTGAAGGAGGTTTTTGCCAATATCAAAAAGGAACTGGACGAGGCGTGCCGGGAGGAAATTCTCCTGCGCAGTTTCGGGGAAGGGGAGTATGATCAGGTACTGGCCCTGATCAAGTCCATAGCCGGGTCCGTTCTGGGGGAAGGGGAAGAGGCCTGGTTGGCTTATGCCAGGCTGAAGCCCATGATGCTGAACGCGCCGCCGGAGATCCGGGAAGTATTGGTAAAGAGGCTTCTGGAACAGCTAAGGAGCAAGCTTGTGCTGAAGGATCCGAAGTTGGAGGAAGTCTTTGCCAGGAGGATGAAGGAGCTGCAGCCCGCGGACACGGAGGATTTTCATAAGCAGCTGTTGGGATTGTTCAGCCGGCTTAATGACGAACTGGTGTCCGGCAGCCTGGTGACGGCCAGGAAGCCCGCTGTGGACGACTGTATCACCAAGGCCTGCAGCTATATCAGCAATCATCTGGGGGAGGACTTTACTTACCGGGATGTGGCGGAATTCGTACACTTGAGTCCCAGGCATTTTATCAGGCGTTTTCGCAGTGAGATGAACGAGACCTTCACCGATTATCTGGTTCGGGTGCGCATAGAGGGCGCCATTCGGCTGATGGATGAGGGCCAGACGGATGCTGCAGACGTATCTGCGGAGGTTGGCTATCGGGATGACAAATATTTTCAACGGCTTTTTAAAAAGCGGACAGGGTGTACGCCCAGGGAATACCAGAGGGGGAAGCAGGGGGGGCAGTTATGAGATGGAAGATGAAGATCAGCAGATCTGCCAGCCGGATCTGGGATTATCTGAAGGATTATCGCTTCAGCAGCATTCTGCTGAAGTATTTTTTATTGCTGTTCATCTGCCTGGTACTTCCGGTGACTGTGTTGAATATGTGGTTCGGAAGGCAGCAGAGAGAGCGGCTGTATCAGGAATTTATCAAGCGAAACGAGGCCTCCCTGTGCCAGGCCTACGGCAATGTGTACTCGGTAATTTTATCCACCAAGAATCTTACCTACAGTCTGTCTGTGAACAGGAATGTGAAATATCTGGCGTCCAGGCCTTCCGTGAGCAGGGATTTTACGGAAAATCTGGAAAGCCTGACGGACATGCTGACTGTGATCAAAAATGCAAATGCCTATATTGACTCCATTTATGTCTATTTTGCCAATTCTGATGAAGTGGTTACGGATCTGGGCGTGTCAGATTATGGAGAATTCCGGGACAAGGATGCCCTGGCCTTATTTTCCAGGGATATGCCCAGGCGGAATGTGCTGCTGTCCCGGATTAAGAGGAATCAGTATCCCTATCTGCTGACAGTTCTGTATCCGGTTAGTATCAGCAAGGACAGCAATGTGGGACTGGTGGCGGTGAATCTGGATGTGGAAAAACTGGGAGATTATATCGGCAGCGGAAAATACCGGAACACGGACCAGGCTCCGAGGCTGCTGATTTTTGACCATACCATGGAGACGTTGGTATACAGCGACGAATATCGTCTGTTCCGGGATCAGGAGGAACTGGAGCAGCTGAAGGCTCTGGGGGACTGGGAGGGGAGTTTTTCCCGGGTGTGTACCCTGTGGGAAAATCGGTATGTGGTATCCGGCCTGGAGAGCGGGGAGGATGTGCTTCGTTATCTGTACCTGTCCACCATGCAGGAATTTGAGGAGCAGAACCGGGAAGCGGATACCCGGCTGCAGCAGGTGATGGGGCTGACAGGCGCCATCAGCCTGATTCTGGCTTTTTGCCTGGCCGTGTGGGTATATCGCCCGGTGAAGCGGACGCTGCATGTATTGTCGGAGGTTTCCATGCTGACGGAATGGGACAGAAAGGAGCATGTGGACGAAATCGAGGCGATTCAGCGCAGTATCCTCTCTGCGAAGAAGGAAAATGATGATCTGAACGCCCAGATTCAGGAGCGTATTATCAGCCTGCACAATGCCCAGATCTGTGCCCTGCAGACCCAGATCAATCCTCATTTCCTTTTTAACACCCTGGAAGCCATCGGCAATGCCTCCGCGCTTTTGATGGAGGGGGATAACGAGATTACGGAGATGACCTATACTCTGGGGCAGTTGATGCGCATCAGCCTGTCCAATGAAAATTATCTGGTGCCCTTAAGGGAGGAACTGGAACATGTGAAGCTGTATGTGAAACTGGTAGAATTTCGGTTTCATGGGCGTCTCTGTCTGCATCAGGAGATCCCGGAAGCCTTAAAGGGCGAGCGCATTCTGAAGCTGACCCTGCAGCCCCTGATAGAGAATTCCATTCAGCACGGGCTTGCGGGAAAGCGGAGCGGAGGGAATATCTGGCTGCGGGGAGAGAAACGGGGAAAGGACAATTATATCTATGTGGTGGATAACGGGGATGGGATTACGGAAGAGGTGCTGCAGAGGCTGCGGGGGCATCTGGGGGATTCCGCTCTCACGGGCAGCCGTCATATCGGCATGCGCAATGTGGATCAGAGACTGAAACTGGTGTTCGGAGAGGAGTACGGGCTTTTTGTGAGTGCCTCGGAGGAAGGCGGACTCTGTGTGACTGTGCGGTTTCGGACGTTGTAAAAGAGAATGTTTTTCAGAAAATATACTATTGAAAATTTGGATGGGATTCTGCATTTTCCGGGCAGCCTGGCATGTTGGTAGATGTGGATGTTTGTGAGGTTAAACGGAGCAGCAGACGTGCAAAAAGCAATTGCCTTACGCACGCCTGCTGCTGTATTATACATTTTGATAAATGTTTATTCGTTTTTGTATATTATGATTTTTCAAATAGAATCAGGTGATTCCCAGTCCTGCACTGGCATATCCGGCTACCGTATTCAGCAGTGTCAGGCCGCTGGCAGTTGCGGAAAGTACAAGCATGAGCCGGGTCCGGGCGGTGACGGGGATGCTGAGTCCTGTAAGCGAGCCGTTTAACAGCGTTCCGATGGAGATAACTCCTGTCAGGGAAGGCGTCAGGTTGACCAGTGTACCGGCAATCGGCGAGAAAACGTTGTTCGGTGTGACGGACTGGTAAATCTGCGCAGTCACCGTAACGGTGGAGCCGATCAGGGAAAGGGCGGCCGTTGTGCTGAAAAACGCGCTGAACGACGTTATTGTACCGGCGCGGGGAACCTGAAAGGCAAAGTTGGAAAGCGTTCCGGCCGCATTGGTAATGTCAATTGTGGCTCCCAGTACGGTAAGACCCTGGGCGCTGCTTCCGAATCCCACAAAGGCCGGGATTCCTGCAAGGCCTCCGGCTATTGTGGTCAAAGTCACAGGAAGACCGGAGGAGAAAGGAATGATGGCTCCGGTGCCGTCCGCGCCGGTGGGTCCAGTAGCGCCGGTAGCACCGTCTGCGCCAGTAGGTCCGGTGGCGCCGGTGGGTCCGGTAGCACCGTCCGCGCCGGTAGATCCAGAGGCACCAGTGGGTCCGGTAGCGCCGGTAGGCCCAGTAGCGCCGGTAGGTCCGGTAGCGCCGTTCGCGCCGGTAGGTCCAGTGGCACCAGTAGGTCCGGTAGGTCCATCAGCCCCAGTAGGTCCAGTGGCGCCGGTAGGTCCGGTGGCCCCGTCAGCCCCGGTAGGTCCAGTGGCGCCGGTAGGTCCGGTGGCCCCGTCAGCCCCGGTAGGTCCGGTAGCACCGTCAGCCCCAGTAGGTCCAGTAGCGCCAGTGGGTCCGGTAGCGCCAGTGGCTCCGGTAGCGCCCGTATCACCCGGGCAGCCCTTGGGTCCCTGCGGCCCAATGGGTCCGGTTACGCCCTGGATACCCTGCGACCCGGTTACGCCCTGGGGACCCATCGGCCCGGTGGCGCCGGTAGGTCCGGTAATACCGGGGATTCCCCTGGGTCCCTGGGGGCCAATGTCTCCCTGCGGACCCACAGGACCCATAGGTCCGGTATTTCCCGTGGGTCCCATGGGACCTGCATCTCCTTTGGGCCCTTCACAGCCGGGATCGCCCTTGGGACCGATATCGCCTCTGACCCCCTGTACGCCCTGGATGCCCTGGGGTCCCGCATAACCTCTGGGACCCTGGACACCTCTTGGTCCGGTATTTCCGGTAGGACCCACCGGTCCGGTGTTGCCTCTGGGTCCTCTTGCGCCGGGTTCGCCCGGAATACCCTGGGGTCCCATGGGACCCTGTTCCCCTCTGTCGCCTTTCGGGCCGGGACAGCCGGGATCGCCTTTCATGCCCTGGGGTCCCTGGGGACCCTGATCTCCCTTGGGTCCGGCAGGTCCGCGCTCGCAGCAGGGATGACAGCACTGATTGCTGCCGTAATTCGGGCTGCAGTTGCAATAATTGTTTTGATTCATATACACACATCCTTTTTCTTTACTGACAAAGATTGTCGGCGGAAAGTCCCCATCTGTCCGGATCAGCTGCAGGATTTTTCGAAAACTTTTCTTTGTCAATAATAATGTATGAATAAAAGGCTTTTTTGCTACATAGAATAGTAAGTTAGTTCACGGTTCTTTCGGAACAGGGATGTGCGGGTCAGGAGATACTTTCGAAATATTGCTTATTGTAGAGATAAGCTTTTGAATAGGGTTTGCAAAGCCCGGCCCTTTCGTTATATTCTTTTGCTTTTTTCGTATTCCCTAATTTGTCATGGCAGACGCACAGCTGTAATAGGGGAATATAGTCATAACAGTCCGGCTGAATGAAACCTCCTGTCCGCTCCGTTTGATCTCTGGTCAATGCGGTCTCGTACCAGTAGACGGCATTCCGATAATTCCCGCATTGCAGAAAGTGATTTCCGATAGCGCAGCACACTTCTGCCCGGGGAAGATCGAAACTTAGGCTGCGGAGCAGTATCATGAGAGAGGAATCATTTCTTCCCAATTTATTGTAACAGTCTGCGCAGACTGTGCAGGCTTCGATTTTGTTTTCCGCCCATCCTTCAGGCAGGTTCAGGAACTGCTCCAGCACGGAGGCGGCTTCCTCGTATTTCCGATGATAGTACAGTTCGCGGCCATAGTAGTATAAATGGCGCGGTTCCAGGGTTTTTCCAAGGGAGAGCATCTTCCGGTATATTTTCAGGTTTCTGTCCGGATCGCCTGGCCTGGTTTTTCTGTGGGAGACTGCGATATCGGAGTAAAGGATTTTTCCGGCAGGGGATATTACCTCATGGACTTCGCCCACCCAACGGTATTCCGGCGAATTTCTGATCCAACGCTCCCGGTCATAGGTGAAGGCCGGTTTTCCTGTTTCGTCAAAGGAAGTATGGTATTTCATCATTACCATATCGGTATCCGGGGGCAGGGATTGTTTTAAAAGAAGAAATTTTTCCCGCTCTGCCGGTTCAAGAATGTCGTCGGCATCCAACCACATGCAGTAATCCATGGAAGCCTTTGAAAAGGATTCGTTTCTGGCGGAGGCAAAATCGTCGTTCCAGGGATATCGGTATATTTTTTCGGTGAACCGGGCTGCAATTTCCACAGTCCTGTCGGAAGAGCCGGTGTCCACAATGATGATTTCATCTACAAGGTCATATATACTGTTCAAACAGCGGGCCAGTGTTTCTTCTTCGTTTTTTACGATCATACATAGACTGATAGTTGCCATAGTGTAAACCTCATTTCTTTTCCCGGACACTGGCTGCAGATCGGCCGCAGGTTGGGTCCGGGCTGTTATGCTGAACTATAGATACTGAATGGTTATATTCATGGAGGCAATCAGGGCCTTTTCCGAACAATGCCATACGAAATAAAAGGGGGAGGAGCCTTTTATTTCGATTATAAAATATCGGGACAGTTCCGCGATCTCATGTCTTCTTTTTGTAACCGCATATCCCGTGTAAGCAGGCTGCGCACAGTTGTTGAACACAGGGGTAAGCTTTACGGTCCCCGGCGCTTTCAGTTCTGTGGAAATATAATAATAAAGCGCATAAAATCCGGGAATCAGGATGACGGAGTGACCGCTGTTTGCGGAAATATGCCCTGTTGTGTCCGGAATGCCTGCTTTAAGGGGAAGACTGGCGCTTTTGGGCAGGGTAAATTTGCAACCGGAAAAGGCGGCAAAAATACTGCTTTGGGGATATCCGGGAGGTCCTGACGGGCCTCTGGGACCAGGCTCGCCTCTGGGACCCTGTGGACCCGTAACGCCTTGAGGTCCCTGGGGGCCCGTAACGCCCTGGGGACCCGGCTCCCCCCGTTCTCCGGGACAGCCGGGCGGACCGGGTTCTCCTCTTGGTCCCATAGGACCCATGGGTCCCACAGGGCCTGTGGACTGCCCGGGGCATGGCCCGCCGGGCATCATTGCGCATCTGCCCGGTTGGGGGGAGTTGTTTCTGTTATAATAATTCAATACATATCACCTCTTTTTCTTGTTTTCCGGAAGGGGGTAACAGGATGACACCCCATGTCATTATATGAGGAAATTTGACGACTGTTTACTCTGTGCATGGTAACTTATGCGCACAAAACAACAGAGGCTTATGCAGTATTCTGCTTTGACTCAACATAACGAAAGGTTGTCAGCCGTATTTGTGGTTTGGGCAGTTTCAGGCGTTTTTAGTGGTACCGTTTTCAATTGACGCAGTGTTGAAAAGCAGCCTGATTGCTCCCAGACAGTATATTGGCAAGCTGTATTTTAACGGAATGGAATATGCGGCCCACCAGAACACACAGAGAGTAAGTAAACTGTATCTAATTCTGGACAGGTTTACAGAACGGCTTAACGATGTAACATATGCAATTTTTTTACGGAGCGGAATGTATGGGATATCTGATCGGGTTATTATAGAGGATGTTCTGTATGATGATGAGAATGATACTTATATGATATGGCTGTATTACCATGAAGCGGGAGCTCCAAAGGCAGAGGAATACTTTGGACCTGCCTCATCTGCGGAAGAGGCAGAGAAAATCAGAGATGTTTTCTGTAGCTATTATTTTGAAGGAAAATAGAGGAGAAGAGGCAAGTGGCAAACGCGGGTTGGCGGAAAAATCCGTGACTATTTACAAAAGTTTTAGAAATGCAGGATTGAAAACGGTTTCCCGATATGCTAATATGAAACCAGAGCAGGTAAGTTTTCTGGCAGTATTCTTTTGAAAATCAATAGTTCATTTCCAGTAAATCGGAAAATTCTTGCTTTTATATTTCAGGACAAACAGGCGGGAGTTTCCGGAAAGGCTCCCGGATAAAGAGAGGAGGCTTTCGTATGTCATGGAAGGACGGCATTCCATGGAGGAACGGCATTCCATGGAATGAGAACATTCCACGGAAGGAAGGGATTCCGCAGGAAGAGGAGATTCTGCAGAAGGAAGGGATTCCACAGAAGAAGGACATTCTGGAGAATGAGGACATTCCACAGAAGAAGGACATTCTGGAGAATGAGGACATTCCACAGAAGAAGGTGATTCTGGAGAAGAAGGACATGACAGCCAGGAAAAACATTTCTCGGAAGGACATACTGCAGAAAATACTGCTGTCTCACGGGGACGTATTTGCGGACTGTGAAAATGTTTTTGCGTATGGTGGTGAACGACGTTTGCGGGGAGAGGACCTGCGCCCGGCTCCTACAGAGAGTTTTTACCGGGGCACAGACGGCATGCATAGTCAGTTCAGTGATGTGAGTTCTTATCTGGTACAGGACGGGCAGATTCAGATACAGTTTATCATAGGCAACGAGACCGGACTGGAGGGACGGCAGGTGCTGCGCAAGGCATCTTACCAGGGAGGCGCCTACCGCGCGCAGCTGGAATCCGGGCAGCCGGTCTATCCTGTCATCGGCATGGTGATAGACTGGACGCGGAGGGGGACACGGATTCCTTTAAGCCTTCATGAACTGTTGCTGCGTGAGGGTGTTTCCGCTGAAAATCTTTCCCGGGTGGATGATGTGAAACTGGAAGTTCACCATATGAACAATCTTTCAAAAGAAGTCCGCAGACGGTTTGTCAGTGATATGGGTTTTGTGGCGGATTTTCTCAACGAGGGCGGTTTTGAAAGCCGCCTGAAACAGAAAATTGTCCATCCGGAGGCACTCTGTGAAATGATGGCGGAACTCACCGGAGATACCCGTTTCACGGATTTGGTGGAAGACTTATTGAAACGGCAGGCAGAAGGAAAGGAGACTATTATGTGTGAATATATTGATATGTTGGAGGCCAGGGGCGCGATTGTTGGTGAAGACCGTTTGGCAAAGCTGATGCAGCGGCTCTTGCAGGATAAAAATTACCGGGAGTTGGAAGCGATTTCCAACAGCCGGGAAAAACGTCACGAGCTGTACCGGAAATACGGCATTTGAAAGAGGACGATTTCTGTTCCGGGTTTCTGGGCGAACAAGGAGGTAATGTTCCGGCAATTTGGATGGAGAAATGGCATTAAAAAGAAAATCGTGTATGTAAATTCGGGAAAACGGGCCTGTAGCCGGAAATATTGGTTACAGGCTTATTTTTATGCGGCGGATGTCCTCATAGTCTCCCTTTGTGACATCTCCTTCTGTTGTGGGACGGATTCAGGAAAAGTATAATAGTAGTCAGATAATAGAAAGAAGGAACTGCATCAGGGATGATGTACAGGTGGGAGAACGGAGCGAAGCAATAAGCCGAGATGAATCGGACAATGGGGACAGCGTTGGAAAGCCATAAGGAAGGTGGAAAGCAGTGGGAAGAAAAAATACGGCGGTGAGGCGGAAGAGCATATGGAAGGACAAGGGAAGTTGGGAGCTGCTGCTGCTGTGCATCCCGGCTCTGGCAGGCTACATTATTTTCAATTATATACCCATGAGCGCGGCCCTTGTGATTCCCTTTAAGGAGTACAAGTTCAGCCAGGGAATTCTGGGAAGCGCCTGGTGCGGGCTGAAGAATTTCCGGTGGATTCTCACATCCACTTCCATGGGCAGGGTGCTGCGGAATACGGTTGCCTACGGAGCCTGGTTTATGATTATCGGGCCTGTGGTGAATGTGGCGATTGCCCTTCTGCTGTTCGAGATCAGGAACAGGAAGGCGCTGAAAACATACCAGACCATCATTACCTTCCCCAATTTTATGTCCATGGTTATTGTGGGATACGTGACCTACGCCATATTGAGTCCCCGGACAGGGCTGCTGAACCAGATACTTACGGGAATGGGGATGGAATCGGTGGATGTATATATGAACGCCGGATACTGGCCGGTGATTCTGACCATTGTGACACTCTGGAAAGGGGTGGGCATGGGTTCCATGATGTATTTTGCCTCCCTGATGGGAGTGGACGGCGCCCTGTACGAGGCTGCGGAACTGGACGGGGCGGGCAGATTCCAGAAAATGCGGTACATTTCCATTCCGCACCTGATTCCACTGGTATGCATCTTCACAATCATGGGGGCAGGCAGCCTGATCAGCGGCAACTTTGATTTGTTTTACATCATTCCCAGGAATTCGGCTATCCTGTACGAGACCACGGATATCCTGGATACTTATGTGTACCGGGCACTGGCCAGTGGAACCTATGCCATGGGCGCTACGGTTGGTCTGGTACAGTCCCTGGTGGGCATGGTACTGGTGGTGTCTACAAACCTGATTGTAAAGCGGATATCCCCTGAAAATTCCATGTTTTAAAGTGCCTGGGGCATACCACAGCATGGGAGAGGCAACAGCGCCGAATTGCCCGTATGGAGGAAGTCATTATATGAAGAAAAAGAAAAAGTTAAATTGGTTCAATCTGATATTACACCTATTTTTCATTTTGCTAAGCGCCTGCTTTGTGCTTCCGCTGCTGCTGGTAATCTCGGCATCCTTTACCAGTGAAAGCTGGCTCAATGCCGGGAACGGGTTAAGCTTGCTCCCCAGGGAATTTACCACGAATGCCTATGCTGCCGTCTTCAGAAACGGGGAGCGTATGATACGGGCCTATGGGGTGACCATGCTCCAGGCGTTACTGGGAACCGTGTCGGGGTGCATTGTGGCAGGAATGGCGGCCTATGCCCTGTCCAGAAGCAGCTTCCGTTTTCGGAAACCCGTAACCATTATTATCTTTTTCACCATGCTGTTTTCCGCAGGAATGATTCCTACCTATATCATTTATGCAAAATATTACGGAATCAGCAACAGCTTCTGGATTTATATCCTGCCCGGGATTACGGGAGGCGCCTGGTATACCATGGTTTTCCGGACATTTTTCAAGAGTCTGCCGGAGTCCCTGTTTGAATCGGCCCATCTGGACGGTGCAAGCGAGCTGACCATTTTCCGGAAAATCGTACTTCCCCTGTCCACGCCGGTATTTGCATCCGTTGGATTTATGACTTTGGTGGGAAAGTGGAATAACTATACCACATCCATGATTTACATTCGGGATGAGAACCTGTATACCTTACAGTATCTGCTCCAGAGAATGATGGAGGAGGCGAATTTCCTGAAAAATCTGTCCCAGAGCATTATGGGAAATGTGACCATGAGTACCGCAAGCCTTCCCAGTGAAACACTGAAATATGCCATGTGCGTGGTGGCGGCAGGACCCATGCTGCTGATCTTTCCCTTTTTCCAGAAATATTTTTCCCAGGGACTTACCATTGGGGCAGTGAAAGGGTAGCGGAGGAACAGGAGCTTTACGAGAAACACCAGTGTCTGTTCTGCGGGGCAGACGGGGAACTATAAAATAAGGAGGATTACACATGAAAAGAAAAAGTTTGAGTTTGATTCTGGCGGCATTATTGACGGCTTCCGCCTGCCTGGGCGGCTGCGGCAGCGACGACGGAGGCAGCAGTGCCGGGAATGGCAGTGAAGAAGGCGGAAGCGCGTCCGAATCTACCCAGGAGAGCAGCGCGGAAAACAGCGACGGCCAGGAAGCGGGTGACAGCGCGGAGGACAGCCAGGCATCCGGCGGTGAGACGGCGGAACTGGAACCTGTGACCATCCAGTTCTGGATTGGCGGCCCGGGAAAACAGAAGGATTCCGACAGGGTGTGGGAGGCCTTTAATGAGAAGCTTCAGGAATATGTGCCAAATACCACGGTGGAGATTACCTGTATGCCCAACGCGGAGTATAAGGAGAAATATCCCCAGATGCTTGCTTCCGGCGAAGCGGTGGATTTGACCTGGATTGCAAGTTGGGTAACCGGCTCCAATCAGCTGATTCAGGACGGCAATCTGATGGCGCTTGACGATTTGGTAGAACAGTACGGACAGGGCATCAAACAGGAACTGGGCGAAGAGATTCTGGATATGCACCGTTATCCGGCGGACGATAAGCTCTATTACCTGATCAGCTGGCAGGGACTTTACAGCAATGTGCGCGCCTTTAAGATTCCCACGGAACTGGCAAAACTGGCAGGGGATACCTGGCTTGAGGACACACAGAAGGCAGTGACCAAGTGGTGGAACGATTACTCGTCTACAGATGACCTGCAGGCCGTATTTGACCAACTGGACATCTACCTGGGAGCCTTGAAGGACAATGATCAGCTCTACAGCGGCATCAGCCAGGCCACCTTCGGCGCATGGCTGTACCCCAACCGCCTGTCCTCCGAGAGCAGCCTCCAGATGTACAACATCGGCGTGCCCCATATGGACAACAGCTTTACCGTGATCGACACCATCCAGAGTGACCATTATCGGGTGTATGCGGAAAATATGGCGGAGTTCTACAAAAAGGGTTACATCCGTTCCGACATTGCTTCCCTGGAGAAGAATACCTTAAGCTTTGTCACAGGCGGGGAATATACACCCAACACTACGGTGATCGATGTCCATAACGCCCTTACCGACAACACGGCGGACATGTACAGCGCCACCGCAGGTGTGGACATTTCCCTGGTTCAGATCGAGAACGAAGGGTATTTGAGCAGAGGCGACGCCACAGCCATGGCCATTCCCTATTGCGCGGACGAGCCGGAGCGGGCCATGATGGTTCTCAACGCCCTGTACACGGAGCCGGAGCTGTATCAGCTCCTGGTCTACGGTTTTGAAGGGGAACATTATACGGATAACGGAGACGGCACCATCACTACCGATTACGGCTCCCAGGGTACTTCCGACTCCAACTACGGCCTGTGGAAATGGACCGTGGGAACCTGTAAAAACTCTCTGGTGACCCAGGCGGATGTGCCGGGCTACTATGACGAATTATTGGAAAACGAGAAAGATGCCATCATCAGTTCTTTTGTAAACTTTACTTTTGACGACAGCAATGTAACGGATGTGGTGGCTTCTCTGAAAGCCATTGACGGCGAATATAAGAGCATGATCGACAATGGCTACATGGGAGATGAATGGGAAACCACACTGGATAAGTGGATTGCAGAGCGCCAGGCCGCAGGCGTGGACAGACTCATTGAAGAGCTGCAGAACCAGATTAACGCCTATGTACAGGAGAACAATATCACTTCCTGGATCAGCGAAAAAGAATGAAAATGATGTAACTTGAAAACGGCCCGAAGGACACAGGCGGGAGCAGAAAATGGGAGGCGGCGGTAAGCCCCTCTCATTTTTGAATCCCCAGCTCTTTCGCGGGCCTGTAAAAAACAAATGGCACACTTACCATTCTCAACGGCGCTGACGGCGAAGGCAGCATGTGGGAAGGTGTGTCTGAAAGAGGAAGGAGAATCAGCCCATGAATGATACCGTTACCTGGCAGGAAGAAGCCCTGCCTGTCAGAACAGCGTCAATTTTTCCCAGTCCTTATCATAAAAACAGTGCCATGAAGTATGTTTCCTTTCTGCTGAAGGAACCGGGAATTCTGCGGATTGGCTTAAAAAAGCAAGTGCGCAGCGCCGTTGTGAGGCCTTTGAGCCTGGGGATTATCCCGGAGATTGCAGACGGGGAGATTGCGGTGCGCCTGGAACGTCCGGTGAAGTTTTCCCTGGAAATCAACGGCAGCGCGGAAGATAATCTCCTGGTACTGGCGGAGGCGGACCGGTACGGGACATTTGACCAGGCTGTTTCGGAATATAAAAATGTGATCTGCTTTCCTGCCGGTGTCCATAAGGCGGATTTACTGACTGTGGAGAAGGACGACACAGTGGTATACCTGGCGGAGGGCGCTTATGTCCACGGCAAGTTAGTGCTGTCTCACTGCAGCCATGTGACGGTGTGCGGATACGGCGCCATCAGCATGGAACAGTATCCTTATGAAACCAGGCTTGTCTATGCCCGATGCGTGGACGCCATAGAGTGCCGTGACGTAACCATTCGGGATATCACCATCCTGGACAGCAATGACTGGAGCCTGCGGATATGCGGCTGTGAGGACGTGTTGGTGGACAATGTGAAAATCATCGGCTGCAGGGGAAATTCCGACGGCATTGATATCTGCGGTTCCCGGCGGGTACTGGTGCAGAACGCCTTTACCAGGGTATGGGATGATTCTCTGGTGGTGAAGGCTCTGGATACCGGGGATGTGGAGGACGTAACCTTCCGGCATTGTATTCTCTGGAATGATTTTGCCAGGCCCATGGAGGTAGGGGTGGAGCTGCGGGCGGACCGGGTGCGGAGGGTGAAATTCCAGGATATTGACGTACTCCACTCGCCCACAGGATATCCCCTGATGGGAATTCACCACGGAGACCGGGCGTTGGTGTCGGACATCCTGTTTGAGGATATCCGGATTGAAGACGCGCCCGGGGCACAGCTTTTCGATATCCGCATTACCCCTTCCTACTGGAATCGGGACAGGCAGATGGGCTGTATCCGGGATGTGGTATTCCGGAAAATTCATGTACTTGGAAGCCCCGGCCTGCCGCTTCTTCTGTCGGATTCCCGTCTGCAGGGATACGATGAGGCACATACGATCCGGAATGTGGCTTTTGAGGAAATTGACATCTGCGGAAAGACGCCGGGAGACGCCGTGGCTCTGGGGCTGAAATGCCCGGAGTACGCGGAGGGAATCCGCGTGGCGCCTGCCCCGGAACTTCCGCAGATGCAGATGGTGGAGACGGCGGTGGAGATCACAAAGGGCTTTGTGTGCAGAGAGGACGGATTCTATGAAGGGGAGATTACCATGGTACTCCGCAATCCTGCGTCCTTTGACAGGGAAAAAGAGGTCTGGCTGAAAATATCGCCGGAGCATCTGGGGGACTATGGGCGGTGCAGACATAAGGTCTTCCTTCCGGCGGGAGCGGAACGGCGCGTGGCATGTCCGGTGGTGCTGCAGCCCGGAAAATATGTGGCAGCCATCCAGTCAGAGGATCCGGAGATCCGGTACGCATGGCAGCTGATTTCCCTGGACTGGAAAATAGGGACAGGGAATCTGCGTCCCCTGGAATTCGTAAACTACTGGGGCGACAGACTGGGGGAATTCACGGCCTGGGTGGAGGGAGAAGACCTGGTAATTGACAGCTCCCTGCTTTTGCGGCAGGACAGCGCTCTGGTTTTGTATACGGCGCTTCCTACAGAAAGAGAATCCGGGGAAGTGATGTTTTCCGTAGAAGAAACGGATTTTGGCCAGGTGCCTGCCGTTTTGGACGGAAGGCACGGCCCGGAAGCAGCACCGCAGCTTCGCTGCCCATTGGAGATTACTCTGGTATTCAAAAATCAGCCCAAGGTGGAGAAAATTTACACCCGGGAAATCCGCGGAGGAGAAGGCAGACGCGTGGGAATCCCCTTGAAGGAACTGGGCATACCCGGAGGCACAGGGCATTTCTGGATGGAAGTGGAGGCAAGACTGCCGGAGGTGCAGCAGTACCGCTACCCCTATACCCTGTTCCATTCCGTGACGCCCCTGACGGCAGCCCATATGTACGGGAACTGTATTCTGGAAACGGGAGAGTAGGCCGGATTTTTCCGGCTGACGGGAATCCGCTTCGCCGTGGACACCCGGTATCCGCAGGAGGAGTCCGGATAGAAGAAGCATTCGGTCCGGATGTGAGACGGATATCCAGTGTGCGCAGGAGGAGTCCGGATAGAAGAAGCATTCGGTCCGGATGTGAGATGGGCTTCCGGTGTCTGCAGGAGAAGCGGCCCGGCGGAAGGAAGTATACAATATCAGGAAGGAGCGCAATGAGCCAGAATATAATCTATGTTAGCCCCCGGGGGCAGGACCTGAATCCGGGAACCCGGGAGCTGCCCCTTCGGACCATCACAGCGGCAAGGGACAGGGCGAGAACCCTCAAAGGGCCTGCCACTGTTGAAGTGAGGGCGGGAATCTATGGGGAAAACCTTGTGTTTGACGCAAGAGACAGCGGCCATACCTACCGGACAGGGGAGGGCGCCGTGATAACGGGCGGGCTGCGTGTGCCATATGACGCCACAGAGTCCGTTTCCGACGAAATGCGGGACAGGCTGTCGCCCGGGGCAGCGGAAAACGTGCGGGCCATTGACCTGAAGCGGTACGGGGTGGGGAAGGAGGCCTACGAAAAACTCTATGCCATCGGCCGCTACAGCACAGGCCGCAAATATGACGGCGTGGTTTCCGGCGTGAACCTGGAAGTTTTTGAAAACGGGAAACGTATGACCCTGGCCCGGTATCCAGGGGAAGGATTTCTGCAGTTTGAGGAAATTGCGGATGTGGGAGACGCGGCGGAATTTCCGCCCCAGAATTACTGGAAAGGCTGGGAGGAACGCCGGAACCACAGGGGCGGACTCTATATCATTGACAAAGAGACCAACGAACGTGTAAAAACCTGGAAGGAACCGGGGGAAGTGTGGATGGCAGGCTGTTTTTACTGGGATTGGGCAGATTCCTCCACACCCGTTACCTTTGATACGGAAAACCGTGGAGTTTATCCCGGGTATGTGAGCCGTTTCGGAGCAAGGAAGGAGGGCTGCTATTATTTTTACAATATCCTTCAGGAGCTTGCGTCTCCGGGAATGTATTGGATAGACCGCCAAAGGGGGATTCTGTATGTGTATCCACGGGAGACACAGGAGGCGGTATTTGAGATCTCGGCTGCGGACAACCCTCTGATCTGCCTGTCCGGTGCAGAAAACATGGTTTTTTCAGGCTTTACCCTTACCAATGTAAGACAGACTGCGGTTACCGTGAAGGGAAACGGCAACAGGTTTCTGAATCTGCATATCCGAAATACGGCATTACACGGAATTCAGATTGAAGGATATCAAAATACTGTTGAAAATTGTGAGATTTCCCATACGGGCCAGGGCGGAATTTACCTGAAAGGCGGTGTGCGGGACACGCTGACGCCCGGGGAAAATACGGCGCGGCATAATCGGATACACGATTTTTCACAGGTTTACCGGACTTACCAGGCGGGGGTGCATCTGTCCGGAGTGGGAAATATATGTGCCCATAACGAGATCTGGAACACCCCTCATCTGGCGGTATCCTATGAGGGAAACGAACACCTTATCGAGTACAATTATATCCATGACGCGGTTCTGCGCTCGGAGGATGCAGGGGCGGTGTATGCCGGATTTGACTGGGCCGCCCACGGAACCGTGATTCGGTATAACCGGATTGAAAGAGTGGGAAGCGACGGCTTTCCGGCCAACGGCATTTACTGGGACGACGGGCTTTCCGGCCAGACGGCATACGGGAACCTGCTGATAGACATCAGGGGGCGCGGGTTTCTGGCAGGAGGCGGCCGGGATAATGTGATTCGGGACAATGTGATTCTGGGGGATTGCCTTGCGCCCATCTATTACGATGACCGCAACCGGGAGGGGTTTCTGAAAGGCGGGTGGGCACATGCAGCCTGCGACAGGCCGGATGCGCCTCATTGGAAAAAACTTGCGGAAATTCCGTATACCAGTGAAATCTGGAGAAAAAAGTACCCGTCTCTGGCAGGGGTTTCCACAGATTTTCAGAATCCCCAGGACCCGGATTTTCCCATCAATCCGGCAAACGTGGTTCTGGAGCATAATGTGGTCATTCACAGGGATGCCTGTCTGGGGGAAATCGCGGAATCCCTGTATGAGTACAATAAGATCGGCGTCAATTACCTGTTTAAATCCGGGGAGGAGGCAGGTTTTTGCAGGGAAACGCTGAAATTCCATTCCCCGCCTGCAGATTTCCCGGAGATTCCGGTGGAGAAAATCCCAGGGACAGCCTCATCTTTTTCAGGATGCAATGCAGACAGCCCCGTATGGCAGCCTGCGTGAGAAACGTTACCCATTTTAAGCTGCGGCGCAGCGATGTGAATATAGGAGAAACTATGACAAAATTATTATTTCAGGGAGATTCCCTGACAGATGCCTGCAGAGACAAAGAAGGAAAGGATCCCTTAAAGCGGTTGGGCGAGGGATATGTGAACATGGTGGCGGCATACCTCACCAGTGAAAATCCCGGGATTCAGGTGACAAACCATGGGGTCAACGGCAACCGTATCATGGATTTGTATGCCCGATGGATTGAGGATACTCTGAACGAGGAGTTTGACCTGATCAGTATCCTCTGCGGCGTCAACGACGTGGGATTTCAGCTCCGGATGAACAAGGGGGCTGACAGGGAGAAATTTTCCTTTATATATGACAGAATGCTGTATGAGGTGAAACAGGCCAGGCCCCAGGCAAAAATTGTGCTGTGCGAACCCTTCCTTCTGAAGCTGAAGCCGGAGGAACTGACCTACGGATGGGATATTGTGGAAAACTGGGATACCTGGTACGGGCAGATCCGGGAGCGGGCGGATGTGGTGAGGGCACTGGCGGAGAAATACGGCGCGTTACTGGTACCCTCCCGGGAGCTGTTTGACAGGGCCTGTGAGAAAGCCCCTGCCGCACACTGGTCTGTGGACGGCATCCATCTGACCCTGGCGGGGAACGGCCTGCTGGCCAGAGAGTGGCTGCGCTGTGTGAAAGGAGCGGGATATGTATCAATTTGACAATGAGAAGCGGGAAATTATCTTTGACGATTACCGGACGCCCACGCCCTGGATGAATTACCTGTCCAACGGAACCTTTCACACCATGATTTCCCAGGCCGGTGGCGGGGTGGCATTCTATAAATCACCGCAGATTTGGAGAATCAATCATTACCGTTTCTTCCATCTGCCCATGGACAGGAGCGGCTTCTATACCTATATCCGGGACGGGGAGGAGGTTTGGTGCCCCACCTGCGAACCCTGCCCGGTGAAGCCCGAAAAGTGGAAGGGCTTCCATGGAATGGGCTACACCGGGTTTCAGGCGGAACACAGGGGCCTGGAGGTACATACAACCTACCTGGTGGGGAAAGAGGAGGATGTCCTGATCTGGGATATGACCCTCCGCTCGGACAGGGACAGAAAGGTGCGGATTTTCCCCTACGTGGAATTGGGCATGATGGAATTCTTGCGGGAAGTACAGTGGCAGTGTTATAATAAGCATCAGCTGGCCTGCTATCCCCTGGGTGACATTCTGGTCTACCGCTACGGGGTGGAAAATCAGCCCAGGCCCGAAGAGACGCCCCTGGTGTTTTTTGCCGCGGATGTGCCCGTAACTGCCTTTGACTGCGACAGGGACAGCTTTGTGGGAAGCTATCGGAGTGAAGAAAATCCCCTTGGGGTGGAGCGGGGGGAATTGTCCGGTTCTGTTCTGTACGGCGGGGATCCCTGCTTTGCCCTGCAGCTTGACCTGGAACTGAAGGCGGGAGAGGAGCGGAAAGTCCGGATTTTTCTGGGAACGGCCATGACGGAAGAGCTGATTCTGCAGACAGCGGCCCGGTGCAGGGAGGCGGACTTTGCAGAGCGTGCCGGGGAAGCCCTGCAGGCGCAGTGGGAGCGGTATCTGTCCGGTTTTCAATGCGCCCTGCCCGACGGGGACGCCCAGACCATGATCAATATCTGGAATCCCTACCAGGTGGAACGGAATTTCCAGTTTTCCCGGAACATCAGCTACTATGCCACAGGCACCTTCCGGGGTGTGGGAATGCGGGATACGGCCCAGGATATTCTGGCCATGATTCCCCTGGATGCGGGACGGGCCAGGGAGAAACTGGATCTGCTGTTCACACAGCAATATGGGGACGGGCACTGCAACCATTATTTCTTTCCCACGGAAGGGTGGGAGCCGGTGACGCGGATTCACTCTGACAATCACTTATGGCTGATTATGGATGTGTATCATCTGGTGATGGAGGAAGGAAGCCTGGATTATCTGTCCAGGGAGATTCCCTATTACGACGGGGGCCGTGGAACGGTGTGGGAACACATTGGAAAATCTGTGGAATTCACGGCTTCCCATATGGGAGAAAACGGCTTTCCGCTGATGCTGTGCTCCGACTGGAACGATATGCTGTACAAGGTGTGCCGCAAGGGCAGGGGAGAGAGTATCTGGACAGGAATGCAGTTCGGCACGGCGCTGCGGATGATGAAAGAACTGGCCGGGCTTCTTGGGGAAGACGCGGAACCGTACGAGAAACTGTATCAACAAATGCGGGAAAAAGTCAATTCCCTGGGTTGGGACGGTCAGTGGTTCCGGCGGTGCATTACGGACGAAGGCGTTTTCATTGGTTCCGCCCGGGAACCCCAGGCGAAAATCTGGCTGAACACCCAGAGCTGGGCTGTGATCAGCGGACTGGGGGAGCCGGAGAAGCAGGCAGCGGCCATGGACAGCGTCCGGAAATATCTGGACACGGATTTGGGAATCCGCAAGATTTATCCCGCCATGGAGAATTATCCTTCCAGGGAGGACCCTCTCACCTACTACAATAAGGGCTGCGGGGAAAACGGCAGTGTGTTCTGCCATGCCAATACCTGGGCCATTATCGCGGAGTGCATGTTGGGAAGGAGCGAGTATGCCTGGAAATATTACAGGCAGCTGCTCCCCATGGTGGCACAGGCGAAGGCAGGACAGGAACGGTACCGGGCGGAACCCTATGTCTATGCGTCCAACATTTTCGGCCCGGAAAGCGACAGGTTCGGCCTGGCTAACGTGTCCTGGCTTACCGGGACGGCGGCATGGATGTATCTGGCGGCAACCCAGTATCTGTTGGGGATAAAACCCTGTTGGGAGGGGCTGTCGGTGAAGCCCTGCCTGCCGCCGGAGCTGCTGCCCGCCACAGTCACCAGAAGGTTCCGGGGGAGGATGTACCGGATTACCATCCGCAGCAATGAGGATGTGACAGTGGAAGATGTAGGCGGGGGCATGTTGGATTAGAAACAGCTGTAAAGCATGACAGACAGGAAAAAGGAGGAAATTGTAATGATTTTTGATGATATGGACAGAATCGTATTTGCGGGAGATTCCGTCACCGATATGGGAAGTGAGCAGCCCGTGGGGGAGGGGCTGTTTGATAATCTGGGAACGGGCTATGTCCGGGTGGTAGAGAATCTGCTGTCTGCATTTTATCCGGAGATCCGCCTGCGGATTACCAATTCCGGTGTGGCGGGAAACAGCAGCAGGGACCTCCTGGCCAGGTATCAGAGGGATGTGGTGGACCTGCGGCCAGACTGGGTGTCCATCTGCATTGGTATCAATGATGTGTGGCGCCAGTTTGACTGCCCGGCCATGGCGGAGCATCATGTGCTGCCTGAAGAATATGAGGAAAATATCCGAAAAATGATCCTGGCGGTGAAGGATCAGGTGAAGGGGATTTTCCTGCTTTCCCCCTATTACATGGAACCCAACCGCCAGGATAAAATGCGCGCCAGAATGGACGAGTATGTGGAAATCTGCAGGAAACTGGCTGCGGAATACGGCTGCCGTTTTGTGGATTTCCAGAAAATGTATGAGGACTACTGCAGCATCCGCCACTCGTCCAGTGTGGCCTGGGACAGGGTGCATCCCAATCAGATCGGTTCCACTCTGATGGCAAGGGCTTTTCTGGACCAGTGTGGGTTTGGCCAATACTCATAAAAACCGCAGGAGATACAGAACCGTGGCGGTATGCCTTTATACGTCAGGGGATTTCTGGTATGCCAGCCGTGGGCTGTTATCTTCCACATAAATAATGCCGCATTTTTTGAATCCGTTCTTTTCCAGCAGATGCCGCATAATCAAGTTATCCCGGTGGGTATCAATCCTGATGTTGGGAATCTGTGCCAGGCACCAGGCAAGGCAGGTGCTGAAGATACCTTTTGCATTGTCGCCGGCGGCAAGCCGGTGGATGGTGCCATAAGGGGCTTCGTTCAGCCAATGTCCGTACTCCAGAATCCGGTAAGTAGGGTCTTCTCCTATAATAAAGGCAAAAGCCCCGCAGATTTCGGAACACGTTTCCGTTTTTCTCGTTATTACATAGCTCTGGAAGTTTCTGATATCCGCCCGGATTGTGCCTTCAGAAGGACGGTTGTCACCCCATTGGGAGGGGTTCCCGTTCTTTTTCATCTGCTTTCTGGCATAGGCATATATCTGTTTGATTGCTTTAAGGTCTGTCAATTGTGCGCTTCTGACTGTCATTGCACATAAGCCCTCCTGTTTATATTTCCCTATCTGCCCAATCTCTCTGCAATGGTATCGTTGGCTTCGGTTTTGACCGGACCAGGATAGTATAGCACACTACAGCCACGGATAACAGTGAAATTTAAGGGGAAAACGATGGCTTTCCCCATCTTTCCGATATCCGAACGCCCTTTTTGGAAAAGTGTTCCCACTGCATAACATTGGTGATAAAATGCATATTTTTACATATGATACCGGATTTATATTTATCTGGCTATCCTTTAACCTGGAAGTTAGCGATGCAATTCATACCAGACATTTATCTCATCTTTATCAGGCTTTTCAAACATTGAAAGCAACTTATTTAGTAAAACCTCATCCACATAAAAATCTGAACCACCATTTCCTTCTTTGATTCTTTTATTGCGCTCTTCTATATTACGATTCCATGTATCATCATCAACATCAATATAATGCCATTCATAGCTTATATCACATGATTTAAAATATGCTGAAATATCGATTCTGTTTTCTTTTGTCCAAAATCCCCAATCCAATATAGCATTGGCACCTGCTTTACAGATTTCTGCAGCTTTCTTTTTTAGATAATTATTAACACGCTGAGCAAATATATTATAAAATTCACCTTGCTCATTATTGATCAAATCATATGTCGCCTCATCTGTTGACAGAATGACTGCGTTGTACTTCTCTTTGAGTGATTTCGCATAATACGATTTACCACTACAAATTTTTCCACATATCAAATATACTTTTCCCATAAATGGTCCTCGTTGAATTTTTCCTTTATACTCTACAAATTTCGATTTATATACTTGATTATATAATATGCGACTAATGTCTGCAATGTATAATTATAAGCCAGCTTTCTGTGGATACACAATTCCGAAAAGGGATTATCCGAAACCGGATATCCCGAAGAAAATTCTGCGCCGGTACTGGTGCAATTTCCGCGGTACCATGGTATAATGACCTTATTCCGGGCAGGGAGCGGCCGGATGGCCATCAGCCCATGAACGCATAATTCCATATGTGCCGGGACGATAAAACGGTATTATGGACGCATGGGGACCCTGCCGTCAGAATGCGGGCAGGCCAGGAAAACAGGAGGGCATTGCAGATGAATATAGCACAAATCGCAAAATTGGCAGGGGTATCCAGTGCGGCTGTTTCCCGGTATTTTAACAATGGTTATATCTCGGAAGAAAAGCGCCGGGCGATACGGAAGGCAGTGGAGGAAACAGGCTATCGCCCTTCCGTGCAGGCGCAGACGCTTCGGACGAAGAAAACCAGGATGGTGGGAGTGATTGTTCCGAAGATGGCCTCCGAATCCATTGGGCCGATGGTGGAAGGAATGCTTGCCGTGCTGAATGAGAACGGTTATCAGATGCTTCTGGCGGTCACCCAAAATAATCCCCAAAAGGAAGTGGAGTATCTGTCGTCGTTTCAGGACAAGCTGGTGGACAGCGTAATTTTGGTTGCTACAGTATTTACGCCGGAGCATAAGCGGATTCTGAAGCGGCTGTCCGTCCCGGTTGTGATTGTGGGGCAGCGGCTGCCCGGGTATTGCTGCGTTTTCCATGACGACTACCATGCCATTTATGATATGACAAAACTGCTTCTGGATAAAGGGCGGTGCAGTCTGGGATACATCGGCGCCATTCCCCAGGATAAGGCGGCGGGGGAGGAGCGCTGCAGGGGGTTCCGGGATGCAGTGAGGGATGCCGGCCATGAGGAACTGGAAGAGAACTGTGTGACGGCGGCATTTACCATGGCTTCCGGATATGAGAAGGCAAAGGAACTGTTTACAAAATGCGGCAGGCTGGACGGGCTGGTCTGCGCTTCGGATACCATGGCAGCAGGCGCGGTGCAGTATCTGAAGGAACAGGGTATGGCGGTTCCGGAACAGGTGCTGGTGGCCGGGCAGGGGGATTCCGAAATGGCACAGGTGATGGAGCCGCCTCTTCTCACGATTCATTACGCCTATGAAAAGTGCGGCGAAATCGCGGTCAGGATGTTGCTGGAACAGATGGGGCAGGGGGAAGTGGCGGTGCGGGAAGTGAAGCTGGGGTATTCCATTGTGGAGGGCAGGAAGAGGAACGCCTGAAGTAAGGAAAAAACGGGATTTATGCGTTCCGGGTGTAATGTGTCGCACCTGGCGAAGCAGCAAACCAGCGACGGGTGAAGCGTATCCCGGGCTGATGTCATGCTGTGGGTTTTGGGGCGGTGGGATGAGGTGCGGAGTGTGCTATGGCCGGATGGCGTGCAAATGGTTTGGCGAATATATATAAACGATAAAAACAATTAATGATATATCAAATAAGAAAGGAAGATGTAATGATGCAGACACAAATCGAATTAAGGAATTTATTGCGTTCCATAGACCACAAGGGGTATCCTGCCTACAAATCCCTGGCGGGCGCATGGAAATTTGACAGGTACACACTGGTTATCGACCATGTGCAGGGAGACCCCTTTGCGTCGCCCTCCAGCCTGCATGTGGAGATACCGCATACACTGGCGAAGTTTCCGGCGGCTTACTATGCCAGAGACTGTTCCCGCATTGCGCTGCAGGATTTTTTGACCAGGCAGGTGGGGAAGCAGTTTGAACAGTATAATTTCAGGGCAAAGGGTTCCGGGAAAAGCGGCCTGCTGTCCATCAGCCGCTGCGGGCAGGCAGTCCTGGAGCGCAGCGCCTGCCAGATTGCGCAGAACGGGCTGACTGTGCGGTTCCATGTGGGCTTTCCCGCTTTCGGCCGTACCATTAATGCCGGAGAGCTGGACAAGATTCTGTTCGATTTCCTGCCCCGCTGTGTGGAGAACAGCCTTTTCTATGCCAGGCTGGATGCAAAAAAGGTGGAACGGGTGGTACAGCTGGCGGAGGACCAGGAAGCGGTTCGGCTTCTTCTGAAAGAGGAAAAGCTGGTGGCATTTGTGGCCAACGGGTCGATTCTGCCCCGGAAAAGCGGGGTGTCGGATTTGCCTATGGCGGACAGCGTTCCGTTTGCCTCTCCTGCAACCATGGAACGGACTTTTGTGCTGCCTCACAGGGGAAAAATCACCGGTATGGCCATTCCGGAGGGAATTACCCTCATTGTGGGCGGCGGATACCACGGGAAATCCACTTTGCTGGAAGCCATACAGATGGGCGTGTACGACCATATAGAGGGAGATGGACGGGAGTTTGTCATAACGGACGACACGGCCTTAAAGCTTCGGGCGGAGGACGGCAGATCCATACGGAACGTGGATATCTCCCTTTTCATCAACGATTTGCCGAACAGGAAGGATACGGCGAGATTTACCACAGAGGATGCCAGCGGCTCCACTTCCCAGGCGGCGGCCGTGGTGGAGGGAATCGAAGCCGGAACAAGGCTTTTTCTGATTGACGAGGATACCTCGGCAACCAACTTTATGGTGCGTGACGAGTTCATGCAGCAGGTCATCAGCCGGGACAAGGAGCCTATTACGCCGTTTTTGGAGCGGGCGGGGGACCTGTATGAAAAAGCAGGGATTTCCACGATCCTGGTGGCCGGAAGTTCGGGAGCCTTCTTCTATATTGCGGACCGTATCCTGATGATGGACTGCTATCGGCCGGTGGATATCACGGATCGGGTCAAGGGGATGTGCGAGGGGCATACTGCGCCCAGGGTGCAGGCGCCGGGTTTTGCGGTGCCGGAATTTAACCGGGTGCTTCCCGCATTTCGGAAAAGCCGGAAAGGCAGCGGCCGCGGATGGGACGGAAAGGAGCCGGAAAGCAGGAACATCGGGTATGGGGGCAATGTGCAGGATGATGATGACGGCACGGAATACAGAAGCTGCAGTGAGGGTATGCAGCGAGGAAGAGGTAATGACGGCGCGGAACGCCGGGGCGGTATCCGGGAGCGCGGCGGCAGGGAGGACAGCTGTGGAAGAAGAGTCCGGGACGGTGACGGCAGAGGCGGCCGGGACGGCGGTCGGCATGAGCATATGAAGGCCAAATCTTTCGGATTGGAGTCTTTCTCCCTGGACAGGGAAGAGGTCAATGTGCGTTATCTGGAGCAGCTGTTGGATTCGGAGCAGGTGAATGCCCTTGCGCATCTGCTGCGGTATGGTCTGGAACAGGTTATGGATGGGAAAAGGACGGTCCGCCAGACCGTGCAGATTATCTGGAATGCATGGGAAAAGCAGGGGTGGCAGCCTTTCAGCAGCTCCTACGTGCCCTGTGGCCTGGCGAAGCCCAGGATTCAGGAGCTGTATGCCTGTCTGAACCGGTTCCGGGGATAAGGAATGGACGGAACACAGGCATACAGCCGCTTACAATCGAAAAGATATTGGGCAGCGGATATTATTCTGCCGCATCAAGCACGATACTGTCGATGATAGCCTGGAATACAGGCGCCGCCTCTTCCAGATAGCTCTCATGGACCACAAAGGTAAAGTCTATGCCTGTCGAACCGTTCTGGACGGTGACATAACGCTGGTAAAAGGTTTCCCCGTCGTCATTTTGCAATGTGGTAAAGGCGTCGACGGCGGGCAGGCCTCCCAGGGTGATTTCTTTTGTATCAAAACCTTCCTGCGCCAGGTAGTCGGCGAGGTTCTGCAAATCATCGTTTCCTTCCGGTGTATAGGCGCTGATATAGGCCACGGACATGTCCCAAGCGTTGTCATCCTCATAACGGGAATATACACCCAGGCGGGAAGGATCCTCCGTGGTATTGATTTCCCAGAGGTAGGGGCAGGAGAAGGACAGCCCCAGTTCCTCGATTGTACGCGATGTCATTGCGGGCAGGGGAACCTGGGGTTCCTGGGCCATGGCGGCATCCAGCTCTTCTTGGGTGATGGAAATATTCGGCTGTGCGCCGGTGTCAGCCAGGATTTTCTGTGCCACAACCCTGGTGAGGGGAGCCAGCACCGAGAAATGGTCGGCACCCTCGATAACAAAGCCGCTGATTTTGTCATTGTCGGTAGCTGCCAGCATACGCTTCAGGTTCTCGGAATTGCCGTCGCTGCCCTCGATGAGGAAGGTGGGGCTTTTCACATCGTCAAGCCAATAGATAGGGGAACGCATGACATATTCGTCTTCGATATTGGTATCGAAGGTGAACTGGCTGTTGTTGTGATATTTTATCTCATCCACGGCGCCGAAGCAGAAAACAGCCCGGAATTTGTCCGTGTATTCCGAGGCCAGCAGGGCGCGGGTGCCGCCGGTGCTGTGACCGCCCAGGTAGATGCGTTCAGGGTCTACATAGGGCAGGGAGGCGGCATATTCATATGCAGACACGATGTCGTCAACTTCTCCGTACAATGCCTCATAATAACCGGGATTTCCGTTTCCGCCGCGGAAGGAGGGGTACATTTCCAATAGCCCGGCCTGCCAGAATGCGGATCCGGTCTGATCATTGTCCCATTCCGGATAGCACCAGGGAAAATCATCGATACCATTGCCCCAGCCGCCCACTACCCAGATGATGATGGGATGCTTCTGGCCGTCGCCCGGGTCGCTGGACACGTACGCCGCCAGGTCACCTACCTTGGAGGGATAGGAAACCAGATCGAAAAGGCCTTCGGGAGGTTCGGGTATGGAATAGTCATCATTGTCCTCTCTGGCCAGGGTGGTGGTGAAAGTATCGTGAGCCTGGGCAAAACTGTCGTATTGCTCGGTCAAGTCTGAGGTGGGGACGCTTCCGTTCAGACGGTTTGTAAGGGTTCTGCCGGAGCTGTCCGATTCTTCCGCGCTGCTTTCGTCCTGTGAATTCTGGCTTCCTGCGGATTGCGGGGAAGCGCAGGAGACTGTGAAGACGGCCAGTGCGGCCAGCAGGAGGGCGCAGGCTTTTCCGTGGTTCATTGTTTTCATGAGTGTTACCTTCCTTTTTGAATTGATAGTATGTCTGTGTTTCTACGGGTTCTATTATACCCGCACGACACCGGATGTTCAACTGTTTTTTAAACAACGAGATTGGGGAAGGTGGAAACGGAAAGCACTGCGGCCAAGTGACGCCCCGGCTGTGCCCACAGGCTGCCGCCTTCTGGAAAAAACGTGTTATTTCAGCAGGACATAATAGTCCCCATACGACTTCCCGTCATCTCCGCCCACCAGCTTTTCCGCAGATGCCGTAAAGCCCAGGGCTTCCGCCGCCGCGATGCGGGAGGCGGCAAAGGGCGGAATCTTGGTGGCCACCATTCCGCAGTTAAATAAATCAAAGGCGGTTGGTACAATCAGGGACAGAATTTCGAGGATGCTGTCAAGCGTTTCATGCCCGCTTCCCAAATCCAGGCGCAGCAGGCCGCAGTCATGATAATAATCATGTGCCTGGCGGTGAAATAGTTCGATGGTACCCACGGCGATGCCGGCACTACCGTCAGCGCGGTTATCCCCGCTGCTCCGGGCATGGCATGCGTTCTTGGAAATAACTGTCCAGCGTACAAAGGCATGCTGTTCATATGCCCACCTCCAGAAGCCGATTGCGCTCTCCATGCGTTCCAATGTGGTGTAATGGAAATCGTCTCCGTTGCAGTTGTCGCTGTTGAAAAAGGGAACGGCCTTTTCGTCGGAATACACCAGGAGCAGATCCGGTGCATCGGACAGTTTCACAAGGCGCAGCAGGTAGTTTTCGTTTTCATAGATGGGACAGTTTTCGTAGGGATTCATTTTGTTTCCTCCATATGTATGATTATTTTGGAACAGTAAGGCAAAGATGCCGGAATTGTTTCCCGTGAATCCGGCCGCCGGCATGCACAAAACGGATACCCGGCATGTCCCCTGGTTACGGTTCCTGCCGATAGAATAGCATATCATATGCGACAACCATATGTCGTAATTATGTAAGGGAACGAAAATTATTTGTATAAGGAAACAATTTTCTCCGCGGATGCCAATAATTGCCTGCGCAGCGCTTCCGGGTTCAGGACTTCCACATTATCGCTCAGGGACAGAAGCGTTCCCAGCCACAGCTGCTCGTTTTCAACCACGGTAAGTTCCATCAGGACACTGCCGTCAGGGGAATCTTCCGGGCTTTCTTTCACAATGGTTCCGTTCAGATATTCCTTTATACGGGAAACGGCAGGCGGTCTGCATTTTATAAGGATATTCAGGTATTTTCGGGAGTCTTTCCGGTCGTTTTTTTCAAGGATAAGGGCGGCGGCCTCGTGTTCTTTTGTAAAGGGAATACAGGTTATCTCCAGGCTGCTCATCCGCACAAGCTTATAGGTGCGGTAATCTCCACTCACCCCGGAATAAGCGAGAAGATACCAGGCATACCATCTGTACAGCACGGCTATCGGTTCTACGCTGTGGGAGCGGGTTTCGTTATTGTTGTTGGTATATGTAAAATTGACAGTGCGCTTTTGGGCGATTGCGGACTGCAATGCCTGGAGGAGGGCAGTATCACCTTCTCTCAGGACGGAAAAATCCAGCAGGATACCATTGTCGGCAGCTTTGGAGAGAGCGGCTATTTTTTCGAAGGCATGTTTTGCCTTTTGCTCTCCGGTGGCGGATACCAGCCCCTGGAGGGCAGTGAGAATGCAGGAGTAATCATCGGAAGTGGCAAACTGATCGCTGAGCCGGAACCGCTCCGCTATTTCATAACCGCCCGATGCCCCGGGAACGGATATGACAGGAATCCCGGCAAGGCACAGCGAGTCAATGTCCCGCTGGATGGTCCTGAGAGACACTTCGAAATGTTCTGCCAGCCGACCGGCGGACGTCCTGCCGTGGTTGAGAAGGTATATGGTTATGGCGTAGAGACGTTCTGTTTTCATTTTGATACCCCAATGTGCGACTTGGCGCACCCTCTTTCAGTAAATCCTATGCCGACGATTCGGGCAGGCTGATTATAGCATGAAAAGGCCGCAGCGGCAATGTGTTTTGTCATGTGTTCAGGGGAAACTGCGGTAAGCGGCGCGGAACGGTTTCTGCACTTCACGCTTCTGATAATATTTATATCCGTACAGGTAGAAAAAAACAGGGAAGTGTGGTACAATAAGGTCACGCGCACCCTGTTTTTTGATTCCCGCGGGCAATGAGCCAAGCGGATGCGCCGGCATCCATTTGGCTCATTGCCGCGAGGGAACATACCTCGCTGCTTGCAGCGGGGTTGTTGATTCGGGGACTGCCGGTAAAGAGCAGATGCAGCCCGTTTCACATAACCTGCGGAAATCGGGGTAAATAATCTTCGTGAGACATGCGTATACAGGCAGGAACATCAATATTTTCGAGAAAGAAGGGCATATGGTATGAGGTACTTATTTCAGGGGGATTCCATTACGGACTGGGGAAGGGGGAAGTACGACGACCCGCATGCCACGGGCTGCGGTTATCCGCGTATTCTGGAGGCGGAGCTTACGGCGGCTGACAGGGACTGTGAAGTACTCAATTGCGGCATCAGCGGAAGCCGGGTGGTGGACCTGCTGGCCAGGTGGAAGAAGGACTGCCTGAACCTGAAGCCGGATGTGCTGACGATTTTAATCGGCGTGAATGATGTGTGGCATGAACTTGGCAGTCAAAACGGCGTGGCACCGGCGCTTTTTGAGGAGGTGTACCGGATTGTACTCAGGGAGACATTTGCGGTGCTGCCGGGAATACGTATCATTCTCATGGGAACCTTTGTCACGCATGGGACGGCCACGGATCCGGAATGGGAGACTTTTTATAATGAAGTAAAAATCCGCAGGGACATCACCCGCAGGATGGCGGAGGAGTTCCGGCTGGATTATGTGGATCTGCAGCAGGTATTTGACGAGGCGCAGGAAAAACAGCCCGCGGAGCGATGGACCATAGACGGCGTCCATCCTACGGCGGCAGGGCACTGGCTGATTGCACAGGCGTGGAAGAAGGCGGCGGGAGTGTGAACATATGCCTGCAGATGAAAACCTTTGCTGTATAACGGGATTGGTTTATGCTTCGCGGAAATTTTATACATGAGCATAATCATAGAACAGGTCAACATATAAGGAGAAACGGAAAATGAGAGTTTTCAAAGTGACAGACCCTGAATTTAAAAGATATGGCAGGGTAATTGACAATGTGGATTTTACCGGGCTGGTGGAGGCATTGAAAAAGACGCCCTGCCCCGGGGACGTGGTTTATGAGCCTTCGGTGGAGGCATTGGAGGCGCTTCCGGTGATGGAAGAGCTTTCCAGAATTGTATACGGGGAGATGCCCATCCAGATCGGATATTGTAACGGGCACAATGTGATGCTGAATGCCCTGGAGTACCATCGGGATTCCGAAATCAATGTGGCGGCCACGGATGCCGTTCTGATGCTGGGACTGCTGGCGGATGTGGAGGCAGACCATACTTATGATACTTCCAGGGTGGAAGCCTTTCTGGTGCCGGCGGGGACGGCCGTGGAGGTTTATGCCACCACGCTGCATTATGCGCCCTGCCAAGCGGACGAATGCGGCTTCCAGGTAGCGATTGTACTGCCCCGGGGGACAAATTATCCGCTGAAAGGAATGCATGCAGGGACGGCAGAGGCGCAATGCGGCGACGGCGTTTCCAATGAGGATGCCATGCTCACGGCCGTGAACAAGTGGCTTATCGGACATGCGGAAGGCGGGCTGGACGAGGGGAGTTTCCTGGGGCTTAAGGGCAGGAATCTGTGCCTGGCCAGGGATTGAGACGCGGTGAAAACAGTCTCCAATGGGAGAGACGGGACTGGAAGAGGAGAATAAGATATGTATTATATAGGGATTGATTTGGGGACTTCTGCCGTAAAGCTGCTGCTGATGGACGGCGGCGGTAAAATCGTGAACATTGTGTCAAGAGAATATCCGCTGTATTTTCCGCATCCGGGGTGGTCGGAGCAGAAGCCTGAGGACTGGTATGAGCAGTCTGTCCTGGGCATTCGGGAACTGCTCAGGGATGTCGATAAGTCACAGGTGGCGGGCATCAGCTTCGGCGGGCAGATGCATGGGCTGGTGATACTGGATGAGGACGACAATATAATCCGTCCTGCCATTCTGTGGAATGACGGCAGGACAACGGAGGAGACGGAATATTTAAATACTGTCATCGGCAGGGAAAAGCTGTCGGAATATACGGCAAATATCGCCTTTGCAGGTTTTACGGCACCCAAGATTCTCTGGGTGAAAAACAAAGAACCTGAGAATTTTGCAAGGATTTCCAAAATTATGCTGCCCAAGGATTATATTGCCTACAAGCTGACGGGCGTACATTGTACGGATGTATCCGATGCCTCGGGCATGCTTCTGTTCGATGTAAAAAAACGCAGATGGTCTCAGGAAATGTGCGATATCTGCGGCATCAGTATTTCCATACTCCCGCAATGCTATGAGAGCTATGAGGCGGTGGGGACGATACTTCCCCGGGTAGCGGAGGAGCTGGGCATCCGCGCTTCCGTAAAGGTGGCGGCAGGGGCCGGGGACAATGCCGCAGCGGCCGTGGGAACCGGCACGGTGGGCGATAACATGTGTAATATTTCCCTGGGTACCAGCGGAACCATTTTTATTTCTTCGAAGCATTTCGGCGTCGACAGATATAATGCGCTGCATTCCTTTGCCCATGCGGACGGCAGCTATCATCTGATGGGCTGTATGCTCAGCGCGGCCAGCTGCAATAAATGGTGGATGGATGATATTCTGGGGACGAAGGATTATGCAGGGGAACAGCAGGCAATCGGGAAACTGGGGGAGAACCATGTATACTTTCTGCCCTATCTGATGGGAGAGCGTTCACCTCACAACAATCCCAATGCCAGGGCGGTTTTTCTGGGCATGAGCATGGATACCACCAGGGCGGACATGACCCAGGCGGTGCTGGAGGGGGTTGCCTTT
>OFFK01000249.1_pt1 | contig 47620 bp, 46 predicted proteins | sample 1521361 | NCBI WGS metagenome assembly OFFK01 (sample SAMEA3504096, study PRJEB24116) | mouse gut metagenome | biome: mouse gut; feature: mouse-associated habitat; material: faeces | place: Denmark | collected 2011 | reverse complement strand
CCCGAAGAATTGAAACCTGTATTAGAAGAAATCATCGGAACATCTACAGGAAATGATTTTATTGGCTTTGAAATCAAAGAAATTGCACCGATTGCTGTTGCAAAAAAGTATGCTGGTATCGGGGTTTCCATTGTGGCGAGAATTAAAAATACCAGAACACCATTCAGTATTGATTTTGGTGTTGGCGATGTCATTGTGCCAAAACAGGAAAAACGAAAAATCCCCACGCAGCTTGATGGTTTTCCTTCCCCTACAGTGAACACTTATTCACTTGAAACAACAATTGCAGAAAAGATAGACGCAATACTCAGCCTAATGGAGTTCTCCAGTAGAATGAAAGACTATTATGACATTTACTACCTTGCAAATAGATTTGATTTTGACGGTGCGACACTTACCAAGGCTCTAGAAAAGACCTTTAAAAACCGGGGGCATGCCTTTACTGTTGGACAATTTGAACAGGTAATAGGATTTGGAAATGACGAAGCAATGCAGAAAAAATGGAAAGCATTCTGCCGAAAAATCGATACAGATACAGAGGAATATGAAATTGTTTTGAGAAAGATAAACAGTTTCCTCGCCAAGCCGTTTATAGCGGCTGTTACCGATAATAATCTAACCGAGCGTTGGATTTCCTCAGTAAATGAATGGCAGAAAGAAGGAGTTTCATATGGCTAAAATAATGGAAATTATTGAAAAGGAAACAAGGGGAAAAGCTACCACACATATAAGTATAGCTATGACTCTATCGGTCTGCCGAAAGAGCTTAACCGCCTGTTCCGTAAAATTTATGAAGATAATGTCAACGGAAAGCTGAATGACGAACTAACGCCCGAAATCTTAAATACCTTTGTAGATACAATCGTAGTCCACGAATGCGAGAAAAAGACGGGAAACGGACACAGGACATTGACATCTACTATTCTTATGTCGGGATTGTAGATATTCCAACAGATTAAGAAATGCGGGAAATGGAACTGGAATACGGAAAGCGTACCAAACGTCAAACCGCCTGAATATAGGCGTGGCAGGAGAAAAGGGGTAAAGCCGTCTCTGGCTCTATGGTTTCCCATATCAGGATTATAGCATATCTACCCTTCTTCGAAAATAACCCTTCTTTTGTAACTTGCGAAAATTTCGGTAACTTAATGAATCAGATTCCGCTTTGCATTGTGTTTTGCTTAAAACATTTCCCTCCAAACTATGTTTCTTTTTGTTTTTTCAAAACGATTCCACATACAATTACCGCTGCAAAAAAGATAAAGATCAGATACCATAGATTTTCAAAGCAAAATCCATGATCCAACATCAATCGGTATCCCCAGGAAGCAGGGAAAATACGCCCTATGGCTTCAAGAAAATCGGGCAGCAGGTCGACAGGGAACATAATCCCCGAAAGCATAATTGAGGGCAAAAACACTAATTGTGCTGTCATCGTCAGTTTCGCCTGATTTTTTACCGTTAATCCTAAAACACTTCCAATGCTTAACGACACAATAATATATATAGTAAGTGCCAGAAAGAAAGTCGGAAGCTGCATCGGCAAAGCTGCTTCAAATAAAATAGGGGCAAGCAGCACGATCACAAAACAGGTAATCATCAAATGAACAAATGCCGAAAGGAACATTGTAACAAGCCCTAAATAGACAGGTACTCCGTTCGCTTTATAAACCTTTTTTATGTCGCTTCCGTAAGTTTCAATCAACGACGGCGGTAATCCGATCCATGCTCCCATTGAAACACCCATTACAATCATAGATTGTATGAGCGTACTTCCCATTTCGGGCATAACGGAAGTAAAAATACCGCCCATAAGAAGAAAGAACATAAGCGGAACGATATAGCAGGTAACTAAGAGGGACTTACTTCGTATATCCAATTTCCACTGTAACGCCGCGCTATATAAAAAACCGTTCATTCTGTTTCCCTCCTTGCCATTTCGATAAAATGCTGTTCCAACGTACCTCGGTCAACTTTAATATCCAATATATGCATTTTGTTTTGCTTCAAATCATTAAGCAGGGAAATCAAAGTATCTTCAATATTTTCTGTTTCAAAAGTGCGATCCCCCTGTTGCGTTTTGATATGGATAAAATACTTTTCCCCAATCTTATCCGTCAGTTCTGTCGCTGTGCCGCAAAAGACAATATACCCATGATTCAAAATTGCAATGCGGTCGCATAAGCTTTCCACTTCCGCCATATCGTGACTTGCCAAAACAATCGTTTTCCCTTGTAACTTGAGTTTGCGAATTTGCTCGTGAAGCGAAATCCTGCCCAGGGCGTCAAGCCCCGCCGTCGGCTCGTCAAGAAAAATTATATCTGGATTACCGATAAGCGCAAGAGCAAGATGTAATCGCCTTTTTTGCCCGGTGGACAGTTGGATGTACTGTTTCTTCTCAATTTCTTTCACGCCAAGAGCGTTTAGCATAGTAATATCAATCTTTGCCCTGTTCCATTTTGAAAATAATCTTACAGCCTCCATCGGTTTGATATGGGCAGGCAAAGAGGACGATTGCAGCTGAATACCCATTTTCCCGTTTACCGTAATTGTACCGCTGTCATATTTTCTCAAACCCTCAATACATTCAAGGGCTGTCGTTTTTCCTTCGCCATTTACGCCGAGCAGAGCGAACGTTTCTCCCTTTTCAATTTCAAAATCAAGTCCGCCAAGAACAATGTTGCTGCCATAGCATTTCTTTAAACCACAAACTTGTATTGCACAATTCATCATTCCACCCCCTCAAACGGATTTTCTCCCAGTCTTGAAAAGTAGATTTGCAAAGCCGGCTCTAAATAGCCGTTTACCATTTTTTGTCTTTCTTCCCAAGCATTTGCAGCGGTATCAATATTGCCGACCTCCATCAATTTCGGAAGCATACTCATATCGCCGTTCGTAAATTCCGTAATCAATCCCCAATACTCTTTTACAATTTGTTGGCATTTCTCACTTTCAGGGGACGCGCCTGCCCTTTGAAGTTCTATTATTTCATCGCTCAACCGATTAAATCTATCCATAAAATTCAAACCGCTTTCCTTATCGAACCGATTACGGATATGGTCAAGCGTATCGTCGTCAAAGCGCTTAATGAGATGGTACGAGTCGTTTTTCATTTGCAGATTGACAATAATATCTGCATACTTCTTAAAATTGACGGTCTGCATTTGTAACACTTCTTCCTTTAACTGTTCAAGCGCTGTCAAAGAAGCTGTCAGCTGATCTATGTTCTCCCGTATGCTATCCGCCTGTTTGGTAAGGGCGGCTGCCACGTCCGTCGGGGTTTCTAAAGAAATTAAGCGATGCTTTATATCATCCAAAGAAAAGCCCAATGATTTTAAAGATATAATTTGATGAAGTATAACCAAATCTTTATCAGTATAAAGTCTTCGCCCGCCTTCGCTTTCTGCCGAAGGGGATAACAAGCCTTCTTTGTCATAATATTGCAATGTACGGACAGTAACTCCTATTTTCTTTGCAGCCTCTCCAACCGTCATAAACCCAAACGGTATCGCTCTGTGTTTTGCCATAATTGCCTGCCTCCTATGATAGGATTATACATCATTACGCTGCGTCACAAGCAAGACCTTTTTCCAAAAATTTGCGGCAGAGATTTCTCCCTGCCGCCTTTTTACTTATGTAAAAACAATTTCCTTTGCACACATTTACCCATCTAACCTGACAATCCCGTTTGCTTCAATTTCTCTTTTACTTTTCTCAGTTCATTTTCCAGGATATTAACATGGATGGCCAGCATTTCCGTTTCACTTTCCGCCTTTAATGTATCGTCAAGCTTACAGATCAAATCCAGATGGCTTTTGGCTATGCGCACGATATTTTTATTCGTTTCGTTTTCAATCGTCATCTTTAGATCCGAAATGTCCTGTTCCAGTCCGTCCAGGCTGGCAAACCTGGCTTTCAACTCCTCCAGTCTGCTGCCAAGCACTTCCAGCGTTTCAAACCTTTCTTCCACGCCTTCTAAACCCGTAAGCCCCGCATCAATTGCGTCAAACCTGCTGTCCAGGCCGTCCAAAGCGTCCAGCCTTGCGTCCAGCGCTTCAAACCTGCTGTCCGCCATATCAAACCTGGAGTCTAACGCTTCCAGCCTGCTGTCTGTCATATCAAACTTAGCTTCCAGTTCGTCCAGCCTGCTGTCAAACGCATCCAGTTTCGCCATGATCAAATCCAGTTTTTCATCCTGATCCATACCCCGCACCTCCCCGGTTCCTTACCCTGTCTTCTCCGCTCCTTCTTTCAAACCTTTATTTTGCCACAATATTAATGATCCTGCCCGGCACGTAAATCTCGCGGATCACATTGCCCGTAAGCTTATCGCCAAGCGCGGCCTTCCCCTGCGCAATCGCCTCTTCCTTCGCGCAATCCTTCGGCAGCGTCACCGTCGTCTTCGTCTTGCCGTTTATCTGCACCGCAAGCTCGACCTCGTCGTCTTCCATTGCCTTTTTGTCATAAGACGGCCAGCCGCAGTGGAATACCGAACCGGTATGCCCCGTCTCCTGCCAGAGCTCCTCGCTGATATGCGGCGCAAACGGCGCCAGAAGCCGTATAAAGGTTTCCAGCGTCTCCTTGTCCACACCGCCGTTCCTTGCCAGTTCCATAAATTTATTATTGTACTCCATAAAGCCGGAGACCACCGTATTTAAGCTGAACCCTTCCAGACGCGTCGTAATATCGTAAACCATCCTGTTGCGCAGCTTGACAAGCTCTTTCGTCTCCGGGGCATTTTTATCCTTATTGTCCATCACAAGGTGATAAAATCTCGTAATAAAACGGTAAACCCCGTCAATCCCCCTGTCGTCCCACTCGCTGTCAAGCTCCGGCGGGCCTACAAACAGTTCATATAACCGCAGGGAATCGCAGCCGTAATCCCGTACCAGATCGTCCGGGGAAACGACGTTTCCTTTGGATTTGCTCATCTTAATGCCGTTTTTGCCGGTAATCATACCCTGGTTAAACAGCTTCTGAAACGGCTCGTCAAAATCCAGCGCGCCGATATCGTTTAAAAATTTGGTATAAAATCTCGAATACAACAGATGCAGCACCGCATGCTCCACGCCGCCGATGTACATATCCACCGGAAGGTATTTGTCCGCTTTTTCGCGGCTGACCAGTTCGCTCTCGTTTTTGCTGTCCACATACCGCAGGAAATACCAGGAAGACCCGGCCCACTGCGGCATTGTATTCGTTTCGCGTTTTGCGGGCTTCCCGCATTTCGGGCAGGAAGTGTTGACCCAATCCGCAATATCCGCAAGCGGGGGTTCCGGTCGGCTGATAACTCGTTACGTCCGGAAGCAACAGCGGAAGCTCTTCTTCCGGTACGGGAACGGCGCCGCAGTCCGGGCAGTGCACAATCGGGATCGGCTCGCCCCAGTAACGCTGACGGGAAAATACCCAGTCGCGCAGCTTGTAATTGGTTGTTTTTTTGCCCAGGCCGCGCGCTTCGATCAGTTCCGGCGCCTTTTCTTTTAATTCGGCGGACTCCATGCCGTTCCAGTCGCCGGAATTGATCATCGTACCGGACGCTTCCGTATACGCCTCCGTCATATCCAAAATTTCCTTGCCGTCTTTGGCGATTACCTGTACAATCGGAAGGTCGAATTTTTTCGCAAATTCAAAGTCGCGGTCGTCGTGCGCAGGCACGCACATAATCGCCCCCGTACCGTAATCCGCCAATACGTAATCGGAAAGCCAGATCGGAACCTTCGCGCCGTTTAACGGGTTAACGGCATAGCTTCCGGTAAACACGCCCGTCTTTTCCTTATCCTGCAGGCGGTCCACGGAAGATTTTAAGGAAGCCTTATAGATATAGTCTTCCACCGCTTCCCTTGTCTCGTCCGTGGCAAGTCCCTTTGCAAGCGCATGTTCTGGCGCAAGCACCATAAACGTCGCCCCGTACAGCGTATCCGGGCGCGTTGTATAAACGGTAATGCTCTCTTCCTTTCCGTCCACCACAAAATCGACCTCCGCGCCGTGGCTTTTGCCGATCCAGTCGGTCTGCATTTTCTTTACCTTTTCCGGCCAGTCCAGTTTGTCCAGATCCGATAAAAGACGCTCCGCATAGGCGGTGATTTTTAACATCCACTGCTTTAAATTTTTCTTCGTCACATCCGCGCCGCACCGTTCGCATGTGCCGTTTACCACCTCTTCGTTGGCAAGTCCGGTCTTACAAGACGGGCACCAGTTGATCGGCATTTCTTTCTCATACGCTAAGCCGCGTTTAAACATCTGCACAAAAATCCACTGCGTCCATTTATAAAACGCCGGATCCGTCGTATTGACTTCCATATCCCAATCATAAATAGCCGAGATTTCCTGAATCTGTTCCTTAATCTTGGCTACGTTATCCGCCGTTGATTTCGCGGGATGGATGCCCATCTTGATTGCGTAGTTCTCCGCCGGCAGCCCGAACGCGTCCCAGCCCATCGGATGGATGACGTAATAATCCTGCATCAGCTTGTAGCGGCTCCATACGTCGGAAATCACATATCCGCGCCAGTGTCCGACATGCAGCCCGTTTCCGGACGGATACGGGAACATATCCAGGCAGTAATATTTTTCTTTCTTGCCGTCGTTGACATTGATTGGGCTCTCCGCCCAGTTTTTGCGCCATTTCTGTTCAATGGCTCTGTGGTTGTAAGGTGTTGCCATACTGTTTCCTCCTAAAGAAGACGATTTATATTGATCGCGTTGTTTCATAATATTTCCCCTAAAATTTTATCATACGGTATCGATTTGTCAATAAAGATTTTAACATCCGCCTTGACGTTTCCCAAAATCCTTTGTATGATAGAAAACAACTACGCAAAAAAGAAAGGATAATCTATGAAAAACACAAAACGCATTTTTGCCTTTGCAGGCGTTGTAATCTTAGTTGGAATGTATTTGATTACTCTGTTTCTGGCTCTGACCGACAACCCGAAAACCTTTACGCTTTTTAAAATTTCTGTCGGATTTACCATCCTTATCCCTGTCCTGCTCTGGATTTACCTGGCGATGTACCGTTATATGGAGCAGCGCAGAAAATCCAATCAGGACGCCTCGGACGGAACCGGTTCCCAATAACGCAAAAAGGCATAACACGCCGTTTTTGCCTTTTAAATCCCTTCTGTCAAAGCTCCCGCTTCAAACTCCGCGTATACCGGCCGCAGTATTCTTTCACCGCCTCTATGCTGTAGCCGGACGCGTCCAAAAGCTGTATCAGACGGCTGCCGGACGCCACGCCGTCTATGTATTCCTGCATAGGGGCAATATCTTCCGGCGTACCGTCTCCAAATCCCATTACAACCGGAATTTTAGAAACAGCTTTTACTTCCCTGAAATACTGCGCCGTATTTTTGCCGAAGGCTTTATCCTGCCTGGTATCGCTCATAGAAGATATACAGTACAAAAACCCCCTGGCATGTTCTGTAATTACCGGAATACGCGCGCTGGACGCCGGGGACGCCAGCTGAATTAAAATCGCCCCTTCTTCTTTATCGAGCGCCTTCTGCAGCGCCTCTTGCTCTTCCAACGGAAGATCCGGCACAACTACGCCGTCTACTCCGGCATTTCTGCATTTTTCTGCAAACGCCCCGATTCCGCAGCTTAGAATGGTATTATAGTACATCCTAAAAATCACCGGGATCGTTACGCCCTCCGACCGGATTTCTTCCATCATACAAAACGCCTTTTTTAAATTTGTTCCCAGACAGATGGATTGATACGACGCCTTCTGTACCACAGGGCCGTCGGCAACCGGATCGGAAAACGGGATTCCCAGTTCCAAAACGTCCACCCCCGACGCCTCCTGCGCCCGGATCAGTCTTTTTGTGCCTTCCATATCCGGCAGGCCCGCCATCATATATGTCATAAATGCCTTTTCATTTTTCTGCTTTAACTGTGACATTTTCTGTTCGATTCGGTTCATAGCTTTTACCTCTCTTCTTTTTTAATCAAACGGGGAATACGCCGCCGCTTTCTGCGCCTTTGCTTTTTAAATACTCTGCAATTGTCTGCACATCCTTGTCTCCCCGGCCCGACAAACAAACGATCATACTTTGTTCCATCGTCATTTCCCCGGCTTTTTTGATTGCATAGGCAATTGCGTGCGCGCTCTCAATTGCCGGAATAATCCCCTCCGTCCTGCATAATAAAAGCAGCGCTTCCATCGCTTCCGTATCTGTGACCGAAACATACTGCGCACGGTTACTGTCTTTTAAATACGCGTGCTCCGGCCCTACGCCCGGATAATCAAGCCCTGCGGAAATAGAATACGCAAGCCTGATATTGCCGTCCCCGTTCTGCAAAAGATACGAATACATGCCGTGCAGCGTCCCGGGCTTTCCCTCCGCCATGGCCGCGGCGTGTTCACCGGTTGCAATCCCCCTGCCCGCCGCTTCAACGCCAATAAGTTCCACGCCTTTTTCTTCGATAAAATCAGCAAACATGCCTATTGAATTAGAACCTCCCCCGACGCATGCCACCACCACATCCGGCAGCCCGTTCTTTAACGCCAGAAACTGCCGTTTGGCTTCCCGGCTGATTACGCTTTGAAACTCTTTTACGATTCTGGGATAAGGATGCGGCCCGACGGCAGAGCCAATAACATAAAACGTATCTTCCGCTGTTTTAGCCCACGTACGGATTGCTTCGTTGGTTGCATCCTTTAGCGTATTGCTGCCGGAACGGACACAGACAACCTTTGCCCCAAGCATTTCCATACGCATCACATTTAACGCCTGCCGTTTCATATCCTCCTCGCCCATATATACGGTACATTCCATATCAAACAGAGCCGCCCCGGTTGCCGTCGCCACGCCGTGCTGCCCTGCCCCGGTTTCGGCAATTACCTTCTTTTTACCCATACGCTTTGCCAGCAAAATCTGCCCGATAACGTTGTTAATTTTGTGCGCCCCGGTATGGTTTAAATCCTCACGCTTTAAATAGATATTTGTCCCGTATGCCCGGCTTAAGCGTTCTGCATAATACAACGGCGTTTCCCTGCCGACATACTGCTTCATATAGTACCGGTATTCGTCTAAGAACGCCGTATCCTCAAGCGCTTCCAAAAACGTGCGTTCCAGTTCTTCTAACGTACCCATCAGCGACTCCGGCACAAACTGCCCTCCAAATGCTCCATAGTACCCCTTCCGGCCGTTTGGCCCAACATATTTACCGCTCATTTTCCCTCACCTTTCCAAATAAAATCATTTATTTTTTTCTGCATTTTAAACCACGCCCTTCCACACCGCTGCCGACATCCACAACATCCGGATGAAAACGGAGGATCACTTCCATACAAAAAATCCCGTACGGTTCAGCTGATACGCCAAAACGTCCGGGACGATATTCTCGTGGTGCCACCCAGTATTTACTATGAGACAGACAGCATCTTTCTATGGAAGTCCATATACGCAAAAAGAGCATTTCCCGGATTCGGAAAATGCTCGCCACCTATCGCACAGTCTCTTGTTGATACAGAATCTCTTCGATATCTCACCCCTGTAACGTGAGGGACACGGCATCCGCTACTCTAATTCGCTTTGCGTCTCACAAACCCATTCCCATAAAACATCCCTGTCATCTTCCACCAACCGATGACTCTCTGTGAGGAACTTATTTATGGTACTCTCTTTGATCTTCGACTTTACATAATTTTAAACTGCATACAGTCTAGCACAGGTTTACGGTGATGTCAACCGCTTTTTATTTTTTTCCGTCAATCAGCGCATGCAGCTTGCTGACTGCCTCGTGGATACCGCCCACTTCATTGATCAGGCCCTCCTGCACGGCATCCGCCCCGACCAGGATCGTCCCAAGGTCTTTTGACATCATATCCGTATTCATCATCAGTTCTTCCATCCGCTCTTTCTTTGCACCGGAATGCGTTGTGATAAATCCCAGGATCCGATCCTGCATCTGCTTAAAATAATCATACGTCTGTTTTGCTCCGATTACCGTGCCGCTCATGCGCACCGGATGGATAACCATCGTCCCGCTCGGCACGATATACGAATAATCTGTGGACACGGCCAGCGGCACCCCAATGGAATGCGATCCGCCAAGCACCAGCGACACAGAAGGCTTATCCAGTGAAGCTACCATTTCCGCTATCGCAAGCCCGCTCTCCACATCGCCGCCCACCGTGTTTAAAATCAAAAGCAGGCCGTCCACCTTTTCGCTGTCCTCAATAACCGCAAGCTGCGGCAGCACATGTTCATACTTTGTCGTTTTCGTCGTTGTCGGCAGGCATTCATGCCCCTCAATCTCTCCGATAATATTTAACAGATGAATATTGTGGTTGGTTTTGGGATTGTTTAAAACCGCCTGCCCGTACTCTTTGATGGAATCCATATCCATTTCGTTTTGGTTTGTTTCTTTGCTGTTTGTATCGCCCATCTTTTTACCTCACAAAAACAGAGGGCCGTCTGACCCTCCTTTTTGTTTAGTATATCCGGATATTTTGTTTTTATTAGTATCCGAGCAGATAGTTATAGAGATTTTGGTATTTTTCCCTGGAAGAAGTCCAGGAGTAGTCTTTATCCATACCGCGCTCCACCATCTGGTTCCACTGGCGTTTTTTATCGAAAAAGATATGCTTGGAGTAATTGATAATTCCCATCATCTCATCGGCGTTGTAGTTGGTAAACGAGAAACCTTCGCCCGTATTGTCGTATTCGTTAAACGGAGCTACCGTATCCTTTAAGCCGCCTGTCTCACGGACAATCGGAACCGTCCCGTATCGGAACGAAATCAACTGCGTCAGCCCGCACGGCTCAAACCGGGACGGCATCAAAAACGCGTCGGCCGCCGCATACAGCTTGTGCGCCAAATCATCCGAATAACAGATATTTGCCGAAATACGATCCGGATACTTCCATGCATAATGGCGGAACATATTTTCATAGCGCAGATCCCCGGTACCGATAATGACAAACTGCGTAAAATCGTCTGCAATATAATCCATCATATAGTTGATCAAATCAAGTCCCTTTTGGTCCGTCAGACGGGAAATCAGGCCAATCATATACTTCTTCTTGTCTTCGACAAGGCCCAGTTCCTTCTGCAGTCTGGTTTTATTGACCGCTTTTTTCTGACGGAAATTGTCTTTGTTGTAATTGGAATATATTTTCGGATCGGTCTGCGGATTGTACACGCCATAGTCAATGCCGTTTACAATCCCCTGCATATCAAAATGCCTTGCGGAAAGTAAGCCCTCTAAGCCCTCCCCGTATTCCGGCGTCTGGATTTCATTCGCATATGTATCGCTGACAGTCGTAATATAGTCCGCATATACGAGGCCGCCTTTTAACATGTTCGCGTCCTTTTTGTACTCTAACTTATCCGGCGCAAACAAGCCGTTGGCAAAACCTGTAATGCCGCGCATCGTCTGTATATCCCATACGCCCTGGAATTTCAGGTTGTGGATCGTCATAATCGTCTTGATGCCCCAGAAAAACCCGTCCGCGCTGAACTCGTTCTTTAAATATACCGGGATAAATCCGGTTTCCCAGTCGTGGCAGTGAATCAGATCCGGCCTGAAATTAATCTGCGGCAGGATGGATAAAACCGCCTTGTCAAAGAAACAGAATTTCTCGATGTCATTGCGGATATTTCCGTAAGGCTGGAAACAGTTAAAATATTCTTCATTGTCAATAAAGTAATAGGTAATGCCGTCCAGTTCATATTTGAGCACGCCGACATATTTGTTTCGAATGTAACTGCCCGCATCCATATAAAAATGCGTCACATACTCAAACTGGCTCCGGAAGTGATCCGGAATGCAGCTGTAATTGGGAAGCACAACCCGTACGTCCCATTCTTCCTTGGAAAATTCCTTTGGTAACGCGCCGCAAACATCAGCGAGCCCTCCTGTTTTGATAAACGGGACACATTCTGATGCTGCAAAAAGTATTTTTTTCATGTAAAACCCCTCCTTCTTTTACGATAGGTCTGCCAAAGCCTGCTCTAAATCTGCAATAATATCTTCCGCATTTTCAATGCCCACGGAAAAACGGATAAGATCCGGTTTTACGCCCGCTTCAATCAGCTGGGCGTCTGTCATCTGGCGGTGCGTATGGCTTGCCGGATGCAGCACGCAGGTTCTTGCGTCTGCGACGTGGGTTACTATGGCCGCCAGCTTTAACCGGTCCATAAACCAGATGGAAGCGTCCCTTCCGCCCTTTAACCCGAAAGAAATGACGCCGCAGGTTCCGTTTGGCATATATTTCTGTGCCAGCGTATAATATTTATTGTCTTTTAAGCCTGCAAAATTAACCCAGGCAACCTTCTCGTGTTTTGATAAATATCCGGCCACCCTGGCCGCGTTTTCACAATGGCGCGGCATACGCAGGTGCAGCGTTTCAAGCCCGACGTTCAAAAGAAACGCATTCTGCGGCGACTGGATGGAACCCAGATCGCGCATCAGCTGCGCGGTCGCCTTCTGGATGTACGCGAGCTTGCCGAATTTCTCAGTATAGACAATGCCGTGGTAAGATTCATCCGGCATCGTAAGACCCGGATATTTGTCTTTGTGCGCCGCCCAGTCAAAATTTCCGGAATCAATAATCGCGCCGCCTACGCTCATTGCATGCCCGTCCATATATTTCGTCGTCGAATGGGTTATAATATCCGCTCCCCACTCAAACGGCCTGCAATTGATCGGCGTGGGAAACGTATTGTCCACAATTAAAGGCACGCCGCGCCTGTGCGCAATGGCTGCAAACCGTTCCACATCCAGCACCACAAGGGAAGGATTGGAAATCGTCTCCGCAAACAGCGCCTTGGTATTCGGCAGAAAAGCCGCTTCGATTTCTTCGTCGGACGCGTCCGGATCGACAAACGTACAGGAAACGCCCTGTTTTTTCATCGTCGTGCCAAACAGATTAAACGTCCCTCCGTAAAGCGCGGTGGAACAGACAAAGTGGTCGCCCGCCTCGCAGATATTAAACACGGCGTAATAATTCGCCGCCTGCCCGGATGAAGTCAGCATCCCGGCGATACCGCCTTCCAACTCGGTAATCTTGGCCGCCACCGCGTCGTTGGTCGGGTTTTGCAGCCTGGTATAAAAATATCCGGCTTCTTCCAAATCAAAAAGCCTTCCCATCTGATCGCTGTCGTCATATTTAAACGTCGTGCTCTGGTATATCGGAAGCACCCTTGGTTCTCCCTTTTTGGGCTTCCATCCCGCCTGGACGCACACCGTTTCCGGTTTTCGGTTTATTCCCATATTTTTCTCCTTTTATTCATCCCAGTTGTGGAATACTTCCTGCACGTCGTCGTCCTCGTCAAGCAAATCCAAAATCCGCTGGATACTGTTCAAATCGGCTTCTTCCGTCAGGGTAACATACGTCTGCGGAAGCATCGTGACTTCTGCATTTGCCATAGAGACGCCTTCTTTTTCAAGAGCCTCGCGCACTTCTGAAAAACTGTCGGGCGAAGTTAAAATTTCAAAACTGTCTTCTTCCTCGGCAAAATCATCCGCCCCGGCGTCAAGCGCAAGCATCATCAGATCGTCCGCTTCCATCCCGCAGTCTTCTTTTGCAACGATTATCTGTCCCTTTTCGTCGAACATATACGACACGCAGCCCTGCGTCCCGATGCTGCCGTTTCCTTTTGTAAACGCATTGCGCACGTTTGCAGCCGTACGGTTTTTGTTGTCCGTCAGGGCTTTTACGATAATTGCGGTTCCGCAGGGGCCGTATCCTTCGTATGTAACCCGTTCATAATTGACATTACCCGTATCCCCGGCCGCTTTTTTTATGCCGCGTTCAATCGTATCGTTTGGCATATTGTTCGATTTGGCTTTGGCGATAACGTCCCGCAGCTTGCTGTTATTCGCCGGATCGGAGCCTCCCTCCTTCACCGCAATCGCAATTTCCCTTCCGATAATTGTAAATATTTTTCCTTTTGCCCTGTCGTTTTTTTCTTTTTTATGTTTGATATTGGCAAATTTGGAATGTCCTGACATAGCAATTCCTCTTTTCTAAAAATTCTCTTTTCTTTATTCTACCATTATTTCCGGTTTCTGACAAGAACTATCCTCCCCGGCATCATCCTGGTGTTCCGTGATCTTCGAAACAGATACTTTTTTTATGGTTTTATCGCCTACGGCAAGGATTTTAAAGCACCAGCCGTTTGCATGGACTTCCATCCTGTCGTTGTCGTCGGGTATTTTATCAATTTTAGAAACCAGAAAACCGTTCAGCGTTTCATGCATCTGTTCTTCCGGCACTTCAATCGAAAGTTCTTTTGTTACGTCTTCAAACTGCGCCATACCCTGCATCAGATAGCTGCCGTCTGACTGCCTGCGGATCATCCCGTCGTCCTCGTCGTGCTCGTCTAAAATATTGCCGACGATTTCTTCTAAGATGTCCTCCATGGCTACAATCCCCGCCGTCTGCCCGTATTCATCCACTACGATCACCATATGCGTTTTTTCCGACTGCATTTCCTTAAACAGCGTGTTGATATTCCTTGTCTCCGGAATAAAATCTATCTTCCGCACCAAATCGCGGATATCTTTTATCTGCTTTTCATAATATTTCTGCCCGGCGCTAACCCGCAGCGCTTCCTTGATATGCAGCACCCCGATAATATTGTCGATATCGTCTAAGTACACCGGAAAGCGGGAATAGCCGTTTTCATTCAGAAAATCCATCGCTTCTGCAAACGTCTTGGTTCCGTCTAACGCCACGATATTTTTGCGGTGCGTCATAATATCCTTAGCTTCTTTGTCGCCAAATTCAAAAATATTGTGGATCATTTCCGCTTCACTGGCCAATAAAACGCCCTGCTTGTGCCCGTCGTTTACCATGGAAATAATTTCTTCTTCGGTCAAATCATCCGGATCTTCGTTTGGATCTACGCCAAAAAGACGCACCAGCAAATCCGATGCAAACTCAAGCAACCGTACAAACGGATACCCGATCGCAGCAGGCAAAAGCATAAGCCTGCAAAGGCCAACGCTCCATGCCTTCGCTTTCCTGCCCGCAATTTTTGCCGGCGCATACATGCCGGCCGCTAAAAGCAGCATCCAGTATGAAACCAAAATCAGGATCCGTTTCGTTCCCGTATAAGACGCAATGGCATACGTTCCTGCCGCAAGCTGCATACCGGCTGCAAAAAACTGTAAACTATGTACGCTTCGGGCCGGATTTTTCAAAAACAGCCGAAGCACGGTTACCCGTTTATCCCCTTCCATTTCCGGTTTCTCTAGGCTGCCTGCATTACTGTTTTGCAGGGCCGAATCAAACCCATAACATAAAACGTGCAGTATCAAAAATACCAGCAATACGATTAGCCCCGTTTCTTGGGCCGCGCCATCCTCCATTTCAACTCTCCTTTGCCTTTACCCATATTGCAGAAACTGTTGCAAACATCTGAAATATACCATTATCCGGCGGTTTCGTCAAGGTTTCCGTTATGTAAGCAATTCCAGGCTTACCTCGAGCGCTTTATCCACTTTAAACAGCATGCTGCTGTCGAGATGGCATACTTTGTCTTTCAGTCTCTTTTTATCTATCGTCCGAAGCTGTTCCAGCAAAATAACCGAATCCTTTACCATATCGTACTTATCGCTGTTTAACTCCACGTGCGTCGGCAGCTTTGCCTTGTGCATCTGCGACGTAATCGCCGCGCAGATAACCGTCGGGGAATGACGGTTCCCGACGTCGTTTTGGATGATCAGGACCGGCCGCACGCCGCCCTGCTCCGATCCCACAACCGGACGCAGATCCGCATAATAAATGTCTCCTCTGTGAATCGCCATACTACTCACTCCATATCATTTTATTTTCCTGATATGAAGAGTATTTCCGGTTTTTATTTTTCTATTCATCCGTCCAAAAAATTATTGTTTGCAGATACCAATCTGTTATTTTTATAAAAAAGGCGCGGTACGCGTTTGGTGATATCACAGGCAAACTCATAATTAAACCGGCCCGACAAAGAGGCGAGCGTTTCCATGCTTAACACGCTGCCCCCGTCCTCCCCAAGCAGCGTCACCGTATCCAGTAAACGCGCATCGGGAATATCAGTTACATCCACCATAAACTGATCCATGCATATCCTTCCAAGGATAGGCGCCTTCTTTCCATGAATCAGCACGTACCCCTTATTCGAAAGGCTCCTTGGGTAACCGTCCGCATAGCCTGCCGGAATGGTTGCAACCATGCGCGGCTCATTTAAGCAGTACGTGCCGCCGTAGCTGATACGCCTCCCGGCCTCAAGCCGCTTAATATGTACAATCTTACTCTTAATCTGCATCACCGGCTTTATAGGTACGGAATCCCGTTTCACCTCGTCGGAAGGCCACAGCCCGTACAAAATAATCCCCGCGCGCACCAGATCCAGGTTTGCCTCGGGCAGTTCTGCGATTGCGGCGCTGTTGGAAACGTGCCGGTACGCAAAACTGACATGGCGTTTTTCTAACATACGGACCATATCCTTGTACGCGTCCAGCTGCGCTTTGGCCACGCTTTTATCCGCTTCGTCCGCCCGGGCAAAATGGGTAAAAAGCCCTTCTATTTCAATTCCCGGCAAAGCCGCAATCCGGGCAATTTCATCCGCGGCGTCTTTTGTCACCTGATATCCCAGCCGGCTCATGCCCGTATCGATTTTGATATGGATATACGCTTTTGTCCCGGTCAAAACAGCCGCCCTTGCATATGCCTGCGCCATTTCATACGTAAAAACCGTAGGGCGTATCCCGTTTTTGATAAGTTCCCCGTACTCCGCCCCAAACGTATACCCCAGAACCATTATCGGTTTTTTAATCCCGTTTTTCCGGAGCCAAAGCGCCTCCTGGCCCGTTGCAACCGCAAAGCCGAACAGTTTTGGAAACGCTTCCGTTTCTTTTGCGATTTCAACGGCGCCATGGCCGTATGCATCCGCTTTTATGACGGCTATGATTTCCGTATGCGGCGAAAGCTTTTTTGCAATGGCTTTTAAATTGCCGGAGACGGCGTCAAGGTCAATCCTGGCATAAATCCTGTCATAGTTTTCCATTTAAAACTCTCCTTCTTCTGTTCTCTTTACGGCCTGCCAAAGATTTTCCAAGAGATCGGAAGCTATCATAGAACAGGTCCCTTTCCTCTCGGCCGCAATGTCCCCGGCCGCGCCATGCAGATAAACGGCAAGCGCAGCCGCGTTTTCGCAGTCCATTCCCTGCGCCAAAAGGCCTGTCAGAAATCCGGCCAAAACATCGCCGCTGCCTGCGGTCGCCATCCCGCAGTTCCCGGTAGCGTTCACGACGTACGTCCCGTCCGGCATGCCAACGACAGTTCTTGCATCCTTTAACACGCAGACCGCATTGTATTCTTCTGCAAAATCCAGTGCAGACGTCAAAAGCGTTTCTTTAACCGTATCAATATCTTGTCCTGTCAGGCGCGCCATCTCCCCCAGATGCGGCGTTACGATATAAGAGCCGGCCGCTTCTTTTAACAGAACCCGGTTTGACGACAAAATATTTAAGGCGTCCGCGTCAAATACCGCTTTTTTTCCCGCATACTGCAGCGTTTTTGCGACAAGCAGCTTTGCGGCCGGCGTACATCCAAGACCCGGCCCTGCCAAAACGGCGTCGGCCCATTCCATGCATTCTGCCAATACGCCTAAAAGCCCGGCCAAATCCTCGGCCTGCGCGTCATAAACCGTAAGGATTGCTTCGGGAAGGCGCGTAAGGAGAATATCACGGTTTTCGTACGGCGTTAAAATCCGCACCAGGCCGCATCCGCCGTAATAAGCCGCTTTCGCCGCAAAATAAGCCGCGCCCGCCATATCTGGGGAACCTGCGATAATCAGCGCTTTGCCATAAGTGCCTTTGTTGGAATAAGGCGTCCTCTTTGGCAGAAGTTTTCTTGCATCTTCTCTTTTCAGGTACCGCCCAGGCGGCGTCTGCCCCAGAAAGCCGTATGCGTCAATCCCGATATCCGCCGTAATAAGCTCTCCCGTATACTGCGCGCCCGGATACAGCAAATGGCCGGTTTTGGCAAAACCAAACGTTACAGTCAAATCCGCACAAAACGCCGTCCCCAAAACATGCCCGTTATCCGCGGAAATGCCGGACGAAATATCTACGGCAATTTTAAACGCGTCTTTCCGGTTCAGCTTTTCAAGAAGTTTTGCAAGCTTCCCTTCGATATGGCGCGCAAGCCCAATGCCGAACAATGCGTCCGCAATTACCGCATAGCTGCCGTCTTCCCACCCGGCGCTTTGTGAAACGCCGTATTTTTTTACAGACTCATACTGCGCTTTTGTTTCCGGCGTCATTTTTGTCTCGTCCATTGCGAACAGATATTCCGTATGGTACCCTTTTAAATACAGCAGGCGCGCCAATGCGAACCCATCCCCGCCATTATTGCCTGCGCCGCACACGATAAGTATTTTGCCGTCTTCTTTTGAAAAACGGGCCGTAATTTCATAAAATACCGCCAGCGCAGCGCGTTCCATAAGGACGGCGGAAGGCACGCCGTAATGTTTTATCGTATTCTGATCACACCGCTTGATTTCCCGGCTGTTTACCAGATAAGCCATTTTTTCACTCCTTTTTTTCATGACAAAAGGCCGTGCATATACGATATACACAGGCCTTAAAATTACTGCGGCGCAGCATGCCGCGGTTTGTCTTTCGCTATATTGTAGGACAGCTGCATCAGGCTGTCCGAAAGATGTACGTTTTCAACTAATACGTTCTGGCCTGCCAGATCCAGATCCACATGCGCAAAATTCCAGATAGCCGTTATGCCAAGCCCCGCCAGCTGGCTGGCCATGGCTTCCGCCTTTGATTTGGGCAGCGTCAGCGCGGCAATATCCACCGGATGCTCTTTTGTAAACGCTTCCAGTTCCTCTATCATATGGATGGCAATCCCCCTTACCTGCCTGCCTTTTAAAGCAGGGTTAATATCAAACAACGCCGTTATGGCAAAGCCGAATTTTTCGAACTCTACGTAGTTGGCCAGCGCCTGCCCTAAATTCCCGGCGCCTATGATAATGATGGAATGCTTCTCTCCAAGCCCCAGAATTTTGCCGATTTCATCATATAAATATTTGACATTGTAACCGTATCCCTGCTGGCCAAACCCGCCGAAATTATTAAGATCCTGGCGGATCTGCGAAGCGGTCACATTCATACGGGAACTAAGATCGCCGGACGAAATACGTTCCACGCCCGCGTCAATCAATTCCCCCAAATATCTGTAATACCTCGGCATCCTGCGTATGACTGCCTGAGAAATCTCCTTATCCACAGCAAATCCCCCCAAACTTCTGGCATTTGAGCATTATTATAATGAATCCGCAGGAGGATGTCAATATCAGCGGATATCAGTCGCTTTCATGAAGTTCTCCCTCCTGCATCCTCTGTATCTCCGGAAATGCGGAAAGCATCGGCTCTTCCTGCCTGCCTTTTATCCTGCGGTTCACATAATTTTTGGTAATACGGGCCACTACAGGCGAGAGCGTAAGGACGCCGATTAAGTTCGGAATCGCCATCAGGCCGTTAAAGGTATCCGACAAATCCCATGCCAGTTCCAAACTCATAGTCGCGCCTCCCAGGATAAACACAATAAACACGATACGGTAAACAGACGTCGCTTTTGAGCCGAACAGGTATTCAAACGCCTTTGAACCGTAATGGCTCCAGCCAAGCACCGTGGAAAAAGCAAACAGTAAAATCGCAATGGCGATAAACGCCGGGCCAGCCGGGCCAAATACCGTAGAAAACGCTTCCCCTACCAGCGCCGAATCCGGCGAACTGCTGATTACTTCCCCGGTATTTAAATCCACCAGGCCGGAAGAAAGTACGGAAAATGCCGTCAGGGTACAAACTACGATCGTATCTGCAAACACTTCAAATATTCCCCACATCCCCTGACGGACCGGCTCTTTGACATTGGAACTGGAATGAACCATAACAGAAGATCCAAGCCCCGCCTCATTGGAAAAAACGCCTCGCTTCATTCCCCAGGTAACCGCCAGCTTAACGCCGGAACCCACAATACCGCCGCCCACAGCCTTCATGGCAAAAGCGCCTTTGAAAATAGCGCCAAATACCGCGCCAAACTGGTCGATATTGATTATACAGATAGACAAAGCGCCTACTATGTATAGAATTGCCATAAACGGGACCAGTTTTTCGGTCACGCTGGCAATCCGCTTGATTCCCCCTAAAATCACCAGGGCGGCTAAAATCATTAAAACCGTTCCCGTCACTGCATGGGGCACGTCAAACGCCGCTTTCATATTGCCCGCAATAGAATTAATCTGGCTCATATTTCCAATCCCAAAGGAAGCGAACAGGCAGAACACCGCAAACAGAGCCGCAAGAACCGCCCCAACCCGCTTCATGCCCGGCTTGCCGCCCAAACCGTCGCGCAGGTAATACATAGCGCCTCCGCTCCACTCTCCCTTGTCGTTTTTCCTCCGGTAATAAATCCCCAGTACATTTTCCGAATAGTTTGTCATCATTCCAAAAAACGCCACAATCCACATCCAGAAAATAGCTCCCGGCCCTCCGGAAATCAGCGCGGTCGCAACCCCTACAATATTTCCGGTGCCAATTGTAGCGGCGAGCGCCGTACACAGCGACTGGAACTGCGAAATAGACTGGTCGTCCTTTCCCGTATGCTTTGTAATATGTTTGTCGGTAAAAATACTTCCCAATGTGTGTTTCATCCAGTAGCCAATGTGCGTAATCTGGAACACTTTTGTCAAAAGCGTCATTAAAATCCCCGTACCTACAAGCAGCACCAGCATGGGAAGCCCCCAGACAAAGCCGTTAATTTTGCCGTTGATGCCTGAAATTAAATCGATCATACTTTTTCCTCTCCTTTGTGATAAATTTTTTATGGACAGAATAAATCTATTCATTTTCTTACAAAAAATTACCACATTGTTAAGAAATTGTCAAGAATACGGGCATTTTTGGCTATTTTGCATCATGGGCTGAAAGCTGCGCGGCAGGCTTTTTTACCGCCTTATTTTACGGCCGGGCGTTAAGCTTTACGATATCATCCGCCGGTATTTTGGTTCCATCCTCAAACACGATTTCCCGCCGGTACAAATCAATGTTCCTGACACGCCCGCACAATACCCGGTAAGAGCCGCCTTCTTTTTGGGCGTCCGGTAAAAAATAAGTAATTTCCGCCTCCGGTAGTTCTCTTAACCGATCTTTTAGCTTTTTAAGCTTTGCATCCAAAGCTTCCGTTTCGTCGTCGCTTAATTCCCGTTTCATTTCCGTCCGCCTTGCCGTTTCTTTTATGGCGTCGTCATAGCCTGAAAGCGCGGCAAACGGGGAAAACTGCGCCGCCCTGTCTGAAATGGGCATATGCGGATGCTTTTTGGATACGTGGCGCGGCAAATGAATGATATCGTCGTACTTGTGCAGTTTTTCCATATCAGCCAAAGCTTTTCCCTCCTCTATTTTCTGTGCCCTCCAATCTGGTTGTTTCTCTCTATGGCAGTCGCTCCCTCCCATAAGTTTAACCCTTTTAATATTGCATTTTTTCCATATTTTTTACGGATTTCTAACATTGCCAGCTGCAGGTTTCTTTCCCGTTTTAACGACTCCTCTTCCCGTTGTTCATGTTCGCGGAGCGTCTTGTAATCCGTAAACAAATCCAGCTGCAAAAACGCCTCTTCTTTCTGCGCTTCCGTTTCTTTTATCACATGATCCGCCGTAAGGCAAATCCGCCTGACCAGCAGGTTTTTATCTGCAATCCGGTTTAACAGGCGCTCTGCGGCCTCCCAGATCAGTCTGGCGGAAAAAGTATGGCGGCCGATATGTTCCGTACCGTGCGCATGCTTTGGCGTCGGGCGTCCATAACGGTCTGCAGTAACTTCACCACGGTAATTCTTTTTTCTGTCCATGTCTTTTAAATTTTCCCTGTCATACCCGATCGTTAAAACGATCTGATCGGTTACAAGTCCCCGTTCCGCCAAATCAAGCGCCAGAAGTTCCGCCATCTCCCGCACCACAATCTTTGCCTTATCGTATTCATACGGGCATTTGAGCACCTGTCCCATCCCTTTGCTGCTTGAATCCGGTTTATAGGCTTTTACATCCGCTAAAGTACATGGCTCATATCCCCAGGCATGGTCAATCAGCAGTTCCGCATTAACGCCAAACATCTTATACAAAAGATCTTCATTATAATAATCGTTCGGCCCGCCAAGCGAACACTTCGCGATATCGCCCATTGTATACAGCCCGCACGCATTTAACTTTTCGGCATAACCGCGGCCGATGCGCCAGAAATCGGTCAGGGGCTTATAACTCCAGAGCAGGCGGCGGTAACTCATTTCATCCAGTGAAGCGATCCGCACGCCGTTTTTGTCCGCCGGGATATGCTTTGACCAGATATCCATCGCCACCTTGCACAAGTACAAATTGGGGCCAATCCCGGCCGTTGCGGTAATTCCGGTTTCTGTGAATACCTTCTGCATAATTGTTGCGGCCAGTTCACGCGCCGAAAGGCCATACGTCCCCAGATATTCCGTTACATCCAAAAAGACCTCGTCAATCGAATACACATGGATATCTTCCGGCGCAATATACTCCAGATAAATCCGGTAAATATCCGTGCTGCATTTCATATAGTGTTCCATGCGCGGCGGCGCAACCACATAATCGAGCGCAAGTTTTGGGTTTGCTTTTAACTCGGGAGCAAAACACGATGTTCCGCAAAGTACCCCTCCCGGCGCCTTACGTTTTCTTTCGGTATTAATCTCCTTTACTTTTTGCACGACCTCAAACAGCCTTGGCCGCCCCGGAATACCGCAGGCTTTTAAAGACGGTGAAACCGCAAGGCAGATTGTTTTTTCCGTACGGCTTTTATCCGCCACAACAAGATTTGTCTCCATTGGATTTAACCCGCGTTCCATGCATTCGACCGACGCGTAAAATGATTTGAGATCAATCGCAATATAAGTTCTGTCATTCATACCGCAATTTATAACTCCTTTTCATACTGATTTCCGTATTATTTTATCGAAAAAAGCAGATGTCCCTATATCAGAATAGTATCCCCATTCAGACAGAAAAATTACTGGCAAAGTTCTATTCCTTTATATGTCAATCAATTTGGTTTGCAGCATTTTACGGTGATAAGGAAGTATAGAAGCTAACCGGTAACTGAAGATGCTGAAACAAAACCGTCTATTTTATGTTCTTCACAAAGCTTCAGAATCTGGTAAGAATCCTCTACAAAAGGTTCTCTTTCCAATAATACATCAATGATTACGTTGGTATCACACATTATTTTCATATTTTAACAAACGCTCCTCTCGTAAGGAATCCATATCAATACCAGAAGAAATACCGCCAAGCATCCCACGCAGGGTATCTACGGCGGAAACTTGTGGATTTACTACTTTAGCGACCGTTTTTCCATTACGAGTAATAAAGATATCTTCCTTGGTAATTAATTCAAGATACTTTCCGAAATTAGCTTTAAATTCTGCTGCAGTAACAACCATGACGAATCCTCCTTTTATTTGAGCCATTTTTATTATATGCAATTTTAGCCATAAACTCAATAAAATCATACAAAACGAGAGATAGAAATGTTAAAATTCGTTCGATATAGACATTCCGCTGCGCAACTCTATATTCGCCCACTTGGCAGCCTTCACTGCTGACCGGAAGAACGATTCCGACCTCCTGTAGCTGTCCGGTGTAATACACTTATAATGCGCTGTACGGCTCATATGAACACTTTAGATATGTATGGGCAATGATTATTTTCAACTTGATGATTTTTATAATGCTGATTTCAGGCATTAAAATAAGTCCACAACCGACTGGGAATCGACTATAAACCAGTCAGTTATGGACTTATGGTAATGTCCGGGGATTCCATTTTGTATTTTTAAAATTCAATCATTTATACACATTAACTTTCGTTATATAAGTCTCTTTCTGTACCCCATTCATACCCCATTTTCACACGAACAGGCATAAATCTGCAATATTTTACGATAGTCCGATACAACAGCAATTTTATAAAAGAATCACCCAAACCCTTTCAATTCAAGCTACTTCTTCACAATCCCCGCCGTATCGATAAAATCATACGGCGTCTGCTGATACACGTAATAATTTAACCAATTGGAATATACCGCATTCCCATGCGCCCGCCACTGCAGACGCGGCCTTTGCAGGGGATCGTCGTTTGGATAATAATTTTTCGGCATTGCGATCGGCTGCCCCTTTCCGATATCGCGTTTATATTCCTTATCCAGCGTAATCCTGTCATACTCCGGATGCCCCAGCATAAATACCTTTCGCCCTTCGTCCGCAATTGCCAGAAACACCCCTGCTTCTTCCGACTGCGCCAGGATAGTTAAGTCCTTCACAGCCTTAATATCCTCCGGACGGTTTTCGGTATTCCTCGAATGCGGAGCCACAAAATAATCATCAAAGCCGCGCACCAGCGGAACCTTGCGGTTTTGCACGCGGTGCCAGAAAATGCCGGACATTTTTTCCGGCAGGACGTATTTTTTTATCCCGTAATGGTAGTAAAGCCCGGCCTGCGCGCCCCAGCATACATGCAGTGTGGAAGTCGCATGCGTCTTGCTCCAGTCCATGAATCTACACAGTTCTTCCCAATAATCCACTTCTTCAAACTCCAGAAGTTCCACCGGGGCGCCCGTTATAATTAAGCCGTCAAAACGCTGGTTTTTTACATCGGGAAACGTCTGGTAAAACTTATTTAAATGGCTGACGGACGTGTGCTTGGACTCATGGCTTGTTACGGTCAGAAATGTAATATCTACCTGCAGCGGCGTATTGGACAACGACCGCAGCAGCTGCAGTTCCGCATCTTCTTTTAATGGCATCAGATTTAAAATCGCAATGCTGACCGGCCTGATATCCTGGTGCATGGCGCGGTTTTCGTCCATAACAAAAATATTCTCTTTTTCCAAAATCTCTTTTGCCGGCAAATCACTCTGTGTCCGTATCGGCATCCCCGTTTCCTCCTTCTGCCATCCGGCGCAGTTCTTCTTCTGAAATCACCGGAATGTTAAGTTCATTCGCTTTCGTAAGCTTGCTTCCCGCATTTTCACCTGCCAGAAGATAATTTGTCTTCCGGGACACGGAACCGGATACCTTTCCTCCGAGCCGTTCAATCAGCGCCTGCGCCTCTTTCCTGTCCATCCCGGCAAGCGTTCCTGTAATAACAAACGTAAGCCCCGCAAAATGCTGTTCCTCATTTATCTGTTCTAAGCATTCCATATTTAAGCCGGCCTGTTTTAACCGCTCCATGGTTCTTCGGTTTTCCTGTCTGTCAAAAAACTCACGGATACAAGCGGCCGAAACTTCCCCGATATCGTCCACTTCCTGCAGTTCTTCCATGGAAGCCTCCATCAATGCGTCCATTGTTTTTAATTTCCGCATAATCGCCTTTGCCGCCGCTTTGCCGACGTTTGGTATCCCCAGTCCTGTCAGCAGGCGGTACGCATCGTTTGCTTTGGATTTTTCGATGGCTTCCAAAAGCTTGTCGGTATTTTTTTCTTTCCCGATAATGCCCTCTTCAATCATCTCTTCCCTGTGTTCTTTCAGGCGGTAAATATCCGATACGCTTGCAATATACTTCCTGCGGACAAGTTCTTCGATATAGACCGTTCCAAATCCCTTGATATCCATAGCGTCCCTGCCGACGAAATTGATAAGGCCTCTCGTAAGCTGCGCCGGACAATTTGCATTTGTGCATTTGATATCCGCCGTATCCTTATCCCTGGCCGTTTTTTCCCCGCAGACCGGGCAGACGTCCGGAATTTGAAATTTCTTCCAGCCTGCCGGACGCTTTTCTTTTATCACCTGTTTGATCTTCGGGATAATTTCACCGGATTTATACACCAAAACAGCATCCCCGATTCCGATTTCCAATTCGTCTATAAAATCCTGGTTGTGAAGCGTCGCGCGGGAAACAGACGTGCCGCAAAGCCGTACCGCGTCGAATATGGCGGTCGGCGTAATACGCCCGGTGCGCCCTACGGACAGTTCGATTTCTTTTATAACGGATTCTTTTTCCTCCGGCGGATATTTGTAGGCGACCGCCCAGCGCGGCACTTTTGAAGTGGCTCCTAAGCGCTCCCTGTCGCTGAAACGGTTTACTTTGACAACCGCCCCGTCTATATCGTAAGGAAGCGCGCCCCTGCTTTCGCTGATGGCTTCAATTGCCTCCCATACTTCCTCCCCCGTCTTACAGATACGGTAATCGTCAATTACCGGCACGTTCTGTTTTTTCAGGAAATCATACCCCTGCGTATGCGTTTCAAATGTAATCCCTCTGGACTGCTGGATATTAAATACAAACATCGACAGCTTCCGTTCCTTCGTAATGGAAGGATCCAGCTGGCGCAGCGTCCCTGCCGCACAGTTTCTGGGATTGGCAAACGCTTTTTTGCCCATAAGCTCCTGCATCCCGTTTACTGCGTCAAAATCCGCATTCTTCATATAAACCTCGCCACGGATTTCCAAATATTCCGGCGTATCTTTCAGTTTCTTTTTCACGTCGCTGATTACTTTGGCATTTTCCGTTACGTCTTCCCCAAATGAAACGCCGTCCCCCCTGGTTTCCGCCAGTTTTAATTCTCCATACTCGTAGCGCAGCGACATGGAAAGCCCGTCAATTTTGTACTCTACCACAAATTCGGGATCTTCTAACTGCTCCCTCATTTCCTCTACAAAATGCAACACTTCCTCCTTGGAAAAAACGTCCTGCAAGCTTAACATCGGCACGTTATGCCGAACCAAAACGCCTGCCTGCCGTTTGGCTGTTCCGCCTACGTTTTGCGTAGGGGAATCCGGGGTTACATATTCGGGATGCTTTTGTTCAAGCTGTTTTAATTCACGCAAAAGCATATCATATTCATAATCGGTGATTTCCGGATTATCTTCATTGTAATAACGGTTATTATGGTATAAAATCTGTGTCTTTAATTCTTCTATTCTGGCCTTAAAATCCATGTTCCTACTCCTTCGGGGAATAAATGACAGGCGTGTTTTTAGAATCGGAAATCAGACGAAGCAGCCCGTCGTATTCCTGTTTTGTCACGTGCCGGTAAGCCCCCGGTTTTAAATCCCCTAATAAAATATTCATAATTCTCACACGGCATAATGTTTCCACCCGATAGCCGAAATATTCGCACATCCTGCGGATCTGGCGGTTATACCCCTGCGTCAGTATAATTTTAAATTTACGCTTGCCCAGGCGTTCTACCTCGCATTTCCTGGTCGTTACGCCAAGTTCCGCCAGCGGGACGCCTCCTGTAAGCCCGCGCAAAAACGGATCGGTCAGAGGCTTATTTACCGTAACTATATATTCCCGTTCGTGCCCGTTTCCGGCGCGCAGCATTTTGTTGACGATTTCTCCCTGGTTTGTCATTAAAATCAGGCCGGAAGAATCCTTGTCGAGCCGGCCAACCGGATAGATCCGCTTCGGGTAATGGATAAAATCCACAATATTATCTGCTTCCCTCTTTTCTGCCGTACAGACAATACCTACCGGCTTATGGACGGCAATTAAAATTTTAGTTTCTTCTTTGTGTACGGGCCTTCCCATATAAGTCACTTCCTGCCCTGGCAAAACGCGGCTTCCTGCCGTCGCCCGTACCCCGTCTATACAGACGTTCCCGGCCTCTGCCTGCCTGTCTGCTTCCCGTCTGGAACAAACGCCCGCTTCGCTTAAAAATTTATTGATCCGCACTCCCTGTGGCATTTCTTCCTCCTTTCAAATAAAACAAAAAGCATCAAAACAACTTAAAATACGGAGACCTGCCGCCGTGCGGGCACGCACCGGCCGCCAGGCGCGCCCATCCTTACAGACGCGCCTTAAGTCTCCGTAATCGTCACTGTAACTGCTGTTTTTTCTGTTACCGAAGCAATTCTGTTTTGATAAAGCCTGTCTTATCCCCGTAATTTACCTTAGTCCAGCCTTCCGCATAGCTTAAGATAACCGTAACCTGTTCCCCGGCAAATGCGGTCGCCACTTTCTCCGCGTCCTCGCTCATGGACTTACGGACATTGACGGTTTCGGTCAGCGTAATCACTTCGCCTTCCGAATAGTATTTTTTCGCTCCGGTATTTTCTTCCGCAGGCGTATCCTCGGCCGGCGTATCCGCAGGAGCGGCAGGCTGCTCTGTGGAAAGGTATTCGGATTTTACATATCCCTGCGTCCCGTTGTTGTAATCCACCCGGCTCCAGCCGTCCTTGTCTTCAAAACGGGTTGTCTGTGACCCCGGCTCTAACTGCCCGAGTACATCGGCCGTTTCGCTCGGCTGGGAACGGACATTGACTTTATCTATCGCATATACGGTAACGGCTGACGCCTGATCCGCCGCTTTCTTTTCTTCTTCTGCTTTTTTGGCCGCTTCCTCCTCTGCGGCTTTCTTGGCCGCTTCTTCTTCTGCGGCCGCTTCTTCCTCCGCCTTCTTAGCTGCTGCCACCTGGTCGTGCGCCCATACGGTCATTGCGTCCGGTACGGTGTTATCTACCATTGTTTTTAAATTTTCATCGGCAGCCAGCGCGCTTTCGTATTTCTGCCATACGTCGGTTTCAAGCGCTACTACGTCGGACTGCTTGTTGAAATCGCTTAAAAAAGCGGCAACGGCTTCGTCCACTTCGTTTTCTTTCATTTTGGCATTAAACTGCCCGTATAGTGTATCGATATATAACGCTCCGCTTTCGGGATCCGTCCTGACATAAAAAGTCTCGAGCCCCGGCGCAACCGTTTCCACATCTTTAAATTTGGTTTCAAGGTAAACGGATACGATGTATGAGCCTGCCTCCATTCCGCTCTTGGTGTAACAGGATATATTCTGGTAGCTTTCCACATATTCGCTGAATACGGAAATGTAGCTTTTTTCCATATCTGTAAGAGGCTTTGCCAGCTTAGAAAGCTTCTTTGTGTTTCCTTTGGCGTAAGCCTTATAATATTTGCCGATCAGATCGTTTACTTCCGGATATGCGTCCTGCAAAAAAGCCTCCTCTGCAGCCGTTTCCGTTTCTTCCATAAGAGATTCCGTGGACGCAACCGGCAGGTCCCTGTCCTGATTGCCCCCGTTTCTGTCTTTTAGCCCTTTTGCAAGTACAATGACAAGTACCACAAACAAGCCTGCTACCGCTATATACCGAACGTTCCTCACACAAAAATCAATTGCCTGTCCGAATTTATCTTCCTGTGTGTTGTCTGATTTGTTTGTATCATTTATATTATTATTCTGATTTCCCATGTTCATTTTCCTCCTGATTCAAAACGGTATCTGTTCTTGTCCAAATGCTGATTCCCAAAAATTTCCAAATAATTGTCTGTATTCTGATCTATATATAGAATTTCTTTAAATTTCAAACCGATAATATACTGTAACCAATAAAAAATTGGAACAACGTACAGTTTTTAGAATAGCAAACAGTAAAACAAAAGTCAACCGCTTATGAAAAAATTAAAAGAATTTAATAATTTGTTGACATTTTCGTCGATATGTATTATGATAACTGTTGTTGTGCAACCGTAGTCTAACGGATAGAACACAGGACTCCGACTCCTGCAATGTGGGTTCGATTCCCGCCGGTTGCATTTACGGAAGGTTACGGGGCTTATTGTTTCCGTGGCCTTCTTTTTTATGCAGGTACGTAACCGTGCCGCAAATTAAATTATACAGACAGGAGATGGCATTATGAGTTTTACCTATTTAAAAGAACTTCCAAAGCCGTCTGAGATCAAAAAACAGTACCCGATCCCTGAAAAGCTTGCCGCATTAAAGGCTGAGCGGGATCGGATGATTTCAGACGTCATTACCGGAAAAGACGACCGTTTTCTGGTTATCATCGGTCCGTGTTCCGCAGACAACGAGGACGCGGTATGCGATTATGTAAACCGTCTTGCCCCCATTGCGGAAGAAGTCAAAGACAAAGTTATTATTATCCCAAGAATTTATACCAATAAGCCCCGTACTACGGGAGAGGGCTATAAAGGAATTGCCTCGCAGCCCGATCCGGAGAAAAAACCGGATATGCTCGCCGGCCTTATCGCAATGCGCCAAATGCATATCCGCGCCATTGCCGAAAGCAATTTAACCTGTGCGGACGAAATGCTTTATCCGGAAAACTGGGGGTATGTCGAAGACCTGCTTTCCTACGTCGCCATTGGCGCCCGTTCCGTAGAAGACCAGCAGCACCGCCTGACTGTCAGCGGTTTTGACGTCGCTTCCGGCATGAAAAATCCTACCAGCGGCGATTTTACTGTTATGCTCAACTCCGTATATGCCGCGCAGCATCCGCACCATTTCGTATACCGCAGCCATGAAGTAGAAACCACCGGCAACCCGCTCACCCATGTCGTACTGCGCGGAGCCGTTTCCAAACACGGAAACTGCGTGCAGAATTACCATTACGAAGACATTATGCGTCTGATTGAAAAATACGATAAAATGGAGCTTGTCAACCCGGCGGCCATTATTGACGCCAACCATTCCAACTCCAACAAACAATACGCCGAGCAAATCCGTATTGTAAAAGAAGTCATGCACAACCGGCGGATTTCCCCGGATATCCACCGCATGATAAAAGGCGTAATGATCGAAAGCTATATCGAGCCGGGCAGCCAGAAAATCGGCGAAGGCATTTACGGCAAATCCATTACGGACCCATGCCTTGGATGGGAAGAATCCAAACGGCTGATTTATAATATTGCCGAAATGAACGCCTGACAGGATTCAAGTAAAAAGGATCGGAACACCACATGTTCCCGATCCTTTTTTATTCGATAATACGCACAATCTTCTGTAAAAAAAACGGATTGACGTAGCTTTCCACAAACAGCCCAAACAAAAACAAAATACCTGCCAGAAAAGCAAACACAGCCAGTTTCATATGGCGTTTCCGTTTCAGTTCCCCGGAAGCCGCATCCTTTTCCCGCCCTTTATAATACCGCAGGCCGCAGTACCAGAATAAAAGCACCGGCGCATAAAACAGCCATTGGGGAAAGAAAAACCCTACCATCAGCAGTATCCCCTTAATCCCATAATTCATAATCGCCACTACGGAAAGAAATCCCGTGGAAAATGCCAGATAAGAAATATACCCGTCCGCAACCAGCGTACCGTAAATCCCGACGCTTAATAATACCAACAGCAAAAATCCCGGCGCCCTTTCATAAAATAAAAACGGAAATAATTCGCTTCCCTGAATATCCGCATACATATACCGGTTCATAAAATATTCATTCATCGCGCCAAGTTCCCTGCCGGAAACAACGCCGGAAACATTTGCACAGATTACGCCGCCTAAGAACAGCAAAAAAAAGAGAAAGGTTGTCTTTTTCACTTTACCTCCGCCTGTTTTTTATCATTCTAACATATGTCCGTCCCCGTCCGTTTATTCCTGCCTGACATGTTTAGATCGCGTTTGAAAAATACTCTAACGCAGGCGGTTCGCATAAGCTAAAATGGCCGCTACCGTTTTGGCATCCTGAATTTTGCCGGCATAAATCTTTTCTAATAATTCATCCAGATCGCACGCCTCCAGCTCAATAAACTCATCTTCATCCAGATGCTGCTTACCCGGCACAAGTTCCGTCGCCAGATAAACGTCAATGAATTCATCGCAAAATGCAACCGTAGATTTTAAGGAGAGGAGTTTTTCCAGCCTGCCGCAGGCATATCCGGTTTCCTCCTCCAGTTCCCGTTTTGCGCAGACCGCCGTATCTTCGGTCACGCTGTCCCTTGCCCCGGCCGGAATTTCCAGCGTCTCGCGTTCCAACGCGTTCCGGTACTGCCTTACCATAATGATTTTGCCGTCCTCACGCACAGCCAGCACCGCCGCGGCGCCTTTCCTGTGCGAAATAAAGTCCCATTCCGCCACCTTTCCGTCCGGCATCTGCATATAATCGGTATACATATCTACAATAACGCCTTCTCTTGCCAGTTCCCTTTTGATCCGCTTCGGTCTTTGAACCATAACTGCCTCCTTTTTTTAACAAATATAAAAAAGCCCCAAAACACGCTGTTTCTGGGACTTTTTCATTTTCATATTTTACTGTGATTATTTTGCATAATCAACGACGCGGGATTCACGGATTACATTTATCTTAATCTGTCCCGGATATTCCAATTCAGATTCAATCTGCTTGGATATGTTACGCGCCAGCAATACCATATCGGCATCGCTAATCTGTTCAGGAATTACCATTACACGAATCTCTCTGCCTGCCTGAATCGCAAAAGATTTATCTACCCCTTTAAAACCACCTGTAATATCTTCTAACTGTTTTAATCTGTTTGAATATGTTTCTAATGTTTCCCGCCTTGCACCCGGACGCGCTGCGCTTATCGTATCGGCAGCCTGTACCAGGCAGGCAATCAGAGTCGTCGGCTCCACATCGCCATGATGCGCTTCCACCGCATTGATAATCAGCGGAGACTCTTTGTATTTTCTACATAATTCAACGCCTATTTGAATATGTGAACCTTCCATTTCATGATCGACTGATTTCCCAATGTCATGCAATAACCCCGCACGCTTTGCCGCCCTGGCGTCTACGCCAATCTCTCCGGCGAGAAGGCCTGCAATCTGCGCTACCTCGATGGAGTGTTTCAATGCGTTCTGTCCGTAGCTGGTCCTGAATTTCATACGCCCCAAAAGACGTACCAACTCCGGATGAATCCCATGGACTCCGACTTCTAACGTAGCGGCCTCTCCTTCTTCGCGGATCATCATCTCCACTTCTTTTTTTGCTTTTTCTACCATTTCTTCAATTCTGGCCGGATGAATGCGCCCGTCCACAATTAACTTCTCCAAAGCAATTCTCGCAATCTCCCTGCGAATCGGATCAAATCCGGAAAGGATTACTGCTTCCGGCGTGTCGTCAATGATCAGATCTACTCCGGTCAATGTCTCCAGGGTTCTGATATTCCGCCCTTCACGGCCGATAATCCTTCCTTTCATTTCATCGTTTGGAAGCTGGACAACGGAAATCGTCGTTTCGGAAACATGGTCTGCAGCGCATTTTTGTATTGCCGTCACTACATAATCCCTTGCTTTCTTTCCCGCTTCTTCCTTTGCCTGGTTTTCCAATTCTTTGATCAGTTTTGCAGTATCAAGTTTTACATCTTCTTCAACAGTTTTTAAAAGGTATTCTTTTGCCTGTTCGGAGGTAAGGCCTGAGATTCGTTCCAGTTCCTGTACGCGTTCTTCACTCAGTTTCGCAATTTCTGCTTTCTGTTTGTTCAGTTCTTCTTCCCTTGCGACAAAACCCGCTTCGCGCTTCTCGATTGCTTCCAGCTTCTTATCGAGATTTTCTTCCTTCTGCACGATGCGCCTTTCGTTGCGCTGGATTTCGGCCCTGCGGTCGCGGATTTCTTTATCCAGGTCGTTTTTGCTTTTGATTGTTTCTTCTTTGACCTCCAATAAAGCCTCGCGCCGTTTTGTCTCGGCTGCCTTAACCGCTTCGTCAATAATTTCCCTGGCTTTATCTTCCGCGCTGCCTATTTTTTGTTCGGCAACCTTCTGGCGGTAAGAAACCGTGAGAAAATAAGTAACCGGTATGGCAAGAACCAACGTTACGATCACAGCAATTATTACTTCTGGCACAGGAGCACCTCCTTATTCAATTTTCATTGTACATATAACAAAACTTCTTTTCATCTGTCATAATTTACAACAGTTAAATTTTATACTTTCTACACAATTATGTCAAGCATTTTTACAGTGTATACTCCGGATAATCTGTCATAAAAAGAAAACGCCTGCCACTTTTTTCAAAAACCACCTGTAATCCACCTTTAATACCTCTTCTTTTGTACAGATTTCCCGTTCCCATACAACTTCCCCGTCCACCTGATAACAAATCGTGCCAACCGTCTGTTCCTTCGCCACCGGAGCGGGCAATTGATTTTTGACGCTGCAGGAGACGCTTACCTTTTCCTCCGGCTTCATCAAAAGCGCCGGGGCTTTTTCCCGATCCCGCACAAAAACCTCCACTTCTTTTGTCCCGAACAATTCGTTTGTCTGCGCGTTTTCTACCGGAATCGCATTCAGCCACTCCCCTGGCAGCGCTTCCTTTGAAATATCCCGGCATTCATAATTTTTCAGCCCGTACGACATCAGCTTTTTTGTGTCCGACCACTTATAGGATTTATTGTTTGGCCAGCCGCAGGCAAGCAGGGCCACCACATAAGTTTTCCCGTCCCGCTCTAACGCTCCCACATAACAATACCCTGCCTTTCCGGTAAATCCGGTTTTCCCGGACAGCGCCCCGTCCATCATCTGCAGAAATGCATTATGGTTGTTACAGGAAAAACTGCGGTTTCCTTCTATGTTGGAAAAGCTGTGGGAAGGCGTTCTTGTAATTTCCAGAAAAACGTCTTTCTGCGGCGATTTTTTAATACAGTAACTCATAATCAAGGCCAGATCCCGCGCCGTCGTGGAATGCTGCACAGTCTTTGTCCCGCCGTGTTCCGCCGGGATCTCCTTTTGCGCGTCCAGCCCGTTTGGCGTAATAAAAAACGTATCCTTACAGCCGATTTCCCTCGCTTTTTCATTCATCAGCTCCGCAAACCCTTCCACGCTGCCGCCGATATGCTCCGCAATCGCAACTGCCGAATCGTTGTGGGACTCAAGCATCAGGGAACAGAGCAGATCTTTTAACCTGTAATGCTCCCCGCTGCGGATATGCAGCTGCACATCGGGCATCGACGCCGCATACTCAGACACCTCCACCTCATCATTAAGATTTCCCCGTTCCAGCGTGAGGATACACGTCATAATTTTTGTCGTACTCGCCATAGGGCGCGCCACGTCCCCTTCTTTTTCAAATAAAACACGCCCTGAGCCAGCGTCCATTAACACCGCCGACTGGGCGTACAATTGGTTTTTGTCTATGGTTGTCTCTGTCTCTTCTGCCCAAAACGTCCTGCTGTTCCCAAACAAAACTGCGATTCCGGCTGCAAACCATAACATCATACATACGATACGTTTCATTATTTCTACCCGCACCAAAAACATTACTGCATTTTATGCCAAAACGCAGCGCATTATGTCCATAGCGTAAAAGGAATGTTCATCCGGAACAGATACGCTCTAAAATCTCCCTTTTCATCCCTCTTGAAAACAGGCATTTCTCCCCGTTTTTCATACGTATCTCACGGTGCTTTAAATCCAGTTCCCCTATCTTTCCCACATTGACAAGAAACGCCCTGTGCACCCGCAGAAAGCGTTCTCCAAGCTGCTGCTCCAACTCCTGCATACTTCCGATAAAATCAAACCGATCGGATTCCGCATGCAATACGATCCTGTGCGTCCGGCCTCCCGTTTCAAAAAATACAATTTCGTCCATCGGGATATGCCGGATAGTATCCAACACTTTTACGGTAAAATATTCCCGTTTTTCATCCTTTTCCCGGCACATCCGTTCCGTAACCACCGCAAGGGCATGCCGGATCCCCTCATACATCCGTTTCGGATTTTCTTTTACGATATAGTCAAGCGCTTCCAAATGGTAACGGAACGTTTCAAACGCCAAATCCTGAAACGAAGTCACATAGACCAAAAATCCCCTGGCGTCTGACTGCCGGATTTTCTGGCCAAGCGCAAACCCGTCCAATTCCTCTCCCTTCAGTTCCACATCCAGAAAATAAACGCCCCTTCTGGGATCCGACTGTACGGCGTTTAGGATTTCCTGCGGATGGCCCGTGCTTAACACAAGCTTCATATCATAGCCTTCCATCAGAATCTGCTTTTCTATAAACTCCTCCTGCGCCCTGCGCACCTGCGCATTGTCTTCACATATATAAACCGGAAGCATAGCCGCCCTCCTTTTTTCCGTACAGCCGCCCCTACATCCGTTCCAAAATCTCCCCGGTATCCAGGAAATGCTTACAGTCTATGACGCGCTGGTTGGATGAGCCTTTAAATTTTAAGAGGATGCTGTACTCCTCTTCTATAAAAGGCCCGTCCACCAGTACGTCGATCAAAGAAAGCATTTCGTCCGTATCCTTTGTATGGCGTTTTCCTCCCGGAATCAAATCCCGATCCAGAAGATACCCGGTATACGCCCAGATATCCTTCGTAGGATACGCCTTCTTTACCTGCCGCAGAAAAGAAAGCAGCCCTTCCTGGTTTTCCGGCTCGAACGGATCGCCGCCCAGAAGCGTCAATCCCTGGATATACGGCGGCTTTAGGGAATCCAGAATCTGTTCCCTTACTTCCTGCGTAAATTCCTCCCCATAAGAAAAATCCCATGTTTCCGGCTGGAAACAGCCCTTGCAGCCGTTTCTGCAGCCGGAAACAAACAGGACGGTACGCACGCCCGTCCCGTTTGCAATATCGCAATATTTTACTGCGGAATAATTCATAGGTGCAGCACCCTCTCCCTGATTTCCTGCGTCCTGCCCTGGTTCCAGAACTGAGTGCCGATATAGCCGCAGGTACGCCTTGCCACGTTCATTTTATCCTGGTCGCGGTTGCGGCAGTTCGGGCATTCCCATACCAGTTTGCCGTCGTCGTCCGTTACAATCCTGATTTCCCCGTCATAGCCGCAGATCTGGCAGAAATCGCTTTTGGTGTTTAATTCGGCGTACATAATATTTTCATAAATATGCTGCATCAGCGCCAAAACCGCCTCCAGGTTGTTCGTCATGTTCGGCACCTCCACATAGCTGATCGCCCCGCCCGGGGAAAGCTTCTGGAACTGCGCCTCGAATTTTAATTTGGTAAAGGCGTCAATTTCCTCGCCGACATGGACATGGTAGCTGTTGGTAATATAATTTTTATCCGTTACGCCGGGAACAATCCCAAACCGCTTCTGTAAGCATTTTGCAAATTTATAAGTCGTGGATTCTAACGGCGTCCCATACACGCTAAAGCCGATGTCCGTTTCCTGCTTCCAGGCCTCGCAGGCGTCGTTTAACCGCTGCATCACGGCAAGCGCAAACGGCGTGGCGGAGGGGTCTGTATGGGATGCCCCGGTCATATACTGCGTACACTCGCAAAGCCCGGCATACCCGAGCGAAATCGAAGAATAGCCCCCGTACAAAAGCTTATCAATAACTTCGCCTTTTTTCAGCCTGCCAAGCGCCCCGTACTGCCACAGAATCGGCGCCACGTCGGAGGGCGTCCCTTTCAGGCGGTTGTGACGGCACATCAGCGCCTGTCTGCACAAAAGCAGACGCTCGTCCAAAATCCGCCAGAAGCTGTCCATATCCCCTCCGGAGCTTAACGCTGCATCCACCAGGTTTAACGTCACAACGCCCTGGTTAAACCTGCCGTAAAATTTGTATCTGCCGTTTTCGTCCCTGTACAGGTTTAAAAAGGAGCGGCAGCCCATACACGGATAACAGTTGCCGTCCTTTAATTCCCGCATGACCTTTTCCGAAATATAATCCGGGACCATGCGCTTTGCGGTACACTGTGCGGCCAGCCTGGTCAGTTCCCAGTATTTGCTGCCTTCCGTGATATTGTTCTCTTCCAGTACATAAATCAGCTTCGGGAACGCCGGCGTAATGTAGACGCCGGATTCGTTTTTCACGCCATAAATACGCTGGCGCAGCACTTCTTCAATAACCAGGGCAAGATCGTCGCGCGTCCGGCCTTCCGGCACTTCGTTTAAATACATAAATACGGTGACAAACGGCGCCTGCCCGTTTGTGGTCATTAATGTAATGACCTGGTACTGGATCATCTGCACGCCGCGGTTGATTTCCTCTAAAACCCTTGATTCCGCCACACTGTTAAGCTGTTCTTCGTTTAATTCAATGCCTGCCGCCTCAAATTCCTGCCGCACTTCCTTACGGAACCGGTGCCTGCTGACGTCCACAAACGGCGCCAGATGGGAAAGCGAAATACTCTGCCCGCCGTACTGGGAGCTTGCAATCTGCGCAATAATCTGGGTGGCAATATTGCATGCCGTTGAAAAGCTGTGCGGCTTTTCAATCATCGTGCCGCTGATTACGGTCCCGTTTTGCAGCATATCCTCCAGATTGACCAGGCAGCAGTTGTGCATGTGCTGCGCAAAATAATCGGAATCGTGAAAATGGATGATGCCGCTTTCATGCGCTTCCACCACTTCCTGCGGGAGCAGGAACCGGCGCGTAATATCCTTGCTGACTTCCCCTGCCATATAATCCCGCTGTACGCTGTTGACCGTCGGGTTTTTGTTGGAATTTTCCTGTTTGACCTCTTCGTTGTCGCATTCTAACAGGCTCATAATCTGCTTATCCGTAGAATTGGCCTTGCGCACAAGCGCCCGTTTGTAACGGTACGTAATATAGTTGCGGGCAACGGCAAACGCCTGCTGCTGCATAATTTCATTTTCAACCAAATCCTGTATTTCTTCCACGTTTAAAGCACGGCCCATATTACTGCAGATTTCCTCCAGATGCCTGCAGATTTCCTGCACCTGCGCATCCGACATTTTATCTGATTCGATTACGGTACGGTTCGCTTTTAATACGGCGGCTTCTATTTTGGAAATGTGAAACTCCTCTTCCGTGCCGCTTCTTTTTATGATTTTCATGACTGCTTCCCTCTCCTCGTCTATATACTTTTTTCAAACACGCTCTAGCACTGTATCCGGACAGAAATTGAAGTCTGGAACCATCTGCTTCGCACCATTGCGTCGTTAAAATTTCTAGACGATGTCACCGCATCGCCGTCGAAATTTTGCCTAGCACTGGCACAAAACAGGTGACTCCAAACTTCAATTCCTGTTCGGATGCAGTACTAGCACTGGCACAAAGCAGTTGTCTCCAAACTTCAATTCCTGTTCGGATGCAGTACTAGGTTCTATGGTATAAAAATATACCATATATAGTACATCCTGTCAACAAGAGATCTATATATGGTATTTATCTTATTATATATCTTATTCCGGGAAATATTCTGATTTCTTGGGACTTTGTACTTTTTCATTCTTCTTCCGAGATTACAAATGTACGAAAGGACGTTAACAGATAAGCATCGCATCCCCAAAACTAAAAAACCGGTATCTCTCCTTCACTGCCGCATCATAAGCCGCAAGCACTTGTTCTCTGCCTGCAAGCGCCGATACCAGCATTACAAGCGTCGATTCCGGCAAATGAAAATTAGTAATCAGGCCGTCAATTATTTTAAAGTTGTACCCGGGATATATAAAGATTTCCGTCCAGCCGCTTTTTGCTTTTACCGTTCCGTCCCGTTCTGCCGCAGACTCCAACGTCCTTGTACTTGTCGTCCCTACCGCAATCACCCGTCCTCCGTTTTGCTTCGTCCGGTTAATCTTCTCTGCGGCGCCCTCTCCTATCTCATAAAACTCCGAGTGCATATGATGCTTTAACACATCCTTCTCCTTGACCGGACGGAATGTCCCAAGCCCGACGTGAAGCGTCACCTCTGCAATTTCCACTCCCATTTCCCGCACCTGCTGCAGAAGTTCTTTTGTAAAATGCAGCCCTGCCGTAGGCGCTGCCGCAGAACCGTCGTACTTGGCATACACGGTCTGGTAACGGTTTTTATCCTGCAAAGGATGCGTAATATACGGCGGCAGCGGCATCTGCCCCAGCCTGTCTAATATTTCTTCAAAAATCCCGTCATACGTAAACCGGATCAAACGGTTGCCTTCTTGGGCAACGCCGACTATTTCGCCTTTCAAAATCCCGTCCCCGAATACAATCCTTGCCCCAGGCCTGGCTTTTTTGCCGGGCTTTACCAGAGTTTCCCATACGTCGCCTTCCATACGCTTTAACAGCAGTATTTCAATCTTAGCGCCCGTGTTCTCCTTGCTTCCGTACAAACGCGCCGGGATTACTTTTGTATTGTTGATTACGAGACAATCCCCGGACTTTAGATAATCGGTCACTTCATAAAACTTACGGTGCGTTATCTCCCCGGAATCCTTATTTAAAACCATCAGCCTTGAGCCGGAACGATCCAAAAGCGGATCCTGCGCAATCAATTCATCCGGCAGTTCATAATAAAAATCTTTTACGTCCATATTTCTCCCATCATTCTAAAACGTGTTTGAAAATCCACAGCCGGATTTCCAAACACGTCCCGTACTCAATTCCACTTCAATTTATAAGACCCGGAAGCTAAGGCATTGGCCTGCTCCATTTTAATATAATATTTACCTGGCGGCATCCCTTTCTTTTTGTCGTTTTGCCCCTCGGACTGCATAATCGTAACCTTCTGCCCGGCCGTATAGGAAATATTACGCGAACCAAGCCTCCGCTTTCCTGCAAATACTGTCATCTTAAAACTGCCTGTGGTATTGGCGCTGTAATACAGGCGAATTTTCTGCTTTTTTGCCAGATCGATCCGATACCAGTCCGCAGCGGAACTATTTGCCGGGATAAGCCCCGTCCTGGCTTTATTTTTATTTAGCTTTTTGGCCTTTGCCCTGGATATACCGGATACGTCCTTGATCTTTGTAAATTTACGGGTAATCTGCACAGCGTTTTCCGCCCGGATCCGCAAATAATACTCCTGCCCTTTTGACAGGCCAAACGTAAACGCACGCCAAATGTTTTTCGCCGTGTGCGCCGTGTTGTAAAATATTGTATTCGGCGACAAGGCTCTTGATTTTGTGCTGTTATATAGCGCAATATAGCCCCTTGCCCCGCCTTGCGTGCCGTCCGGATCCGATACCTGCACAGTCAGGCAGCCGTCTGCAGACGATTTGTATTTCAGCCAGGTGTACTCGTCCGACACCGCGTAGCTTTTCTCTTCGGAAATGACAACCGTTTTCTCTTCGTTAAAATTATATTCCTTTTCTTTTTGCTTTTCCTTGTCCGCTGCAAACGCCATTTGCGGCAGCATAAAAAGCAAAAAGAAAATTGCCAGTACTCCTCCGATTTTGCGCTTGTTCCCCATGCCTGTCCCTCCATGCCAATTTTCTGCTGTAAGTTTGGACTAGTACTGCATCCGAACAGGAATTGAAGTTTGGAGACACCTGCTTTGTACCAGTGCTAGGCAAAATTTCGACGGCGATGCGGTGGCATCGTCTAGAAATTTTAACGACGCAATGGTGCGAAGCAGATGGTTCCAGACTTCAATTTCTGTCCGGATGGAGCACTAGAACCAAACCGTTGTTTTCAGTATAACACATTCCCTTCACAGAGGTTTTAATTTTTTATTAAAATCAGTACCATTTTAAGGTATAAAATCCGGAGGAAACACTGTCTGCACGTTCTACTTTCACATAATAATTCCCCGGCTGTACGCGTTCTATCGTATATGCGCGGTTCTCCGCTTCATCCCCCTGTACGACATAACGCTTTGCCGTATTCAGATAAGAGCCTGAGAACGTAAGCTGGATCTTCCCGCTGGCTTTGCCGGAAAAATAAAAGTTCAAATACTGCTTCTTTGGCACTGTAACCTTATACCAGTCCGCCGTATTGTCCCCCGCCGCCATAATACCTTTGGCCAGCTTGCCCTTCGCTAAGTTCTGCGCATTTGCTTTTTTATTCGCGTAACTCTTGCTTGTTTTTGTAAACTTGCATTTTACGGATACCGCTCCCTCAGCCGCTACCCGCAGATAGTATGTCGTTTTCTTCTTCACGCCGTACACAACGGTATAAGAAGCGGCGGCGCCTGCCGTATTATATGCATAGTCGCCGGAAAGGGGCGTCTTCTTCTTCGCGTCATACAAGCTAAAAAGCCCGGAAGCTGCGCCGGACGCGCCTTTCTTTTGCGCCGTAACGGTAATATAGCCATGGTTCGGCGCTTTGTACTTGATCCAGGTATATTCCTGCGTATGCGAAAAATCATCTTCCTGCGCTATCACAACCGTCTTTTTCTTGTTAAAATTTCCTGTGGCTGCCGACGCTTCCACTGGGCAAAAAACAGCAAACAGCAAAACGGCGCACAAGGCCAGGCTGATTTTGCCGGCAAAATCTTTGAAATATCTCATATGCGATCCTCCTAAATCATGTTCCACTTCACGGTATATTCTCCGGAGGAAGCTTTATTAAAACGTTCTACCCTGATATAATATACGCCGCGCTTTAAGTTATATTTCTTCTTGCTGCCGGGCGCTTTAAGAAAATATGTCATTTTGTACTGAATCTGGTTTCTGGATAATATCCCGAAAGCATTCTTTGTAAACATAGTTCCCGTACTGTCGCAAAACGTCACCCGGATCCCGTCGGCCACGTTTGTGCCGTTCCATCCATTTGTTTTTGCAGAGCAGGTTATTTCTATTTTTTTGCTTTTTGTCAGATTTATCTTATACCAGTCCGCCGTTTTGTCCCCGGCAACCACTACGCCCTTCACTGTTTTGCCATGCGCCAGCAGTTTTGCTTTTTTAAAGGTTTTTCCTGCATTCTTTTTGATAGAAGATACGGCTGCCCGCAGCTTAACTCCCCCGGAACTTTCCACCCTGAAATAATACGCCGAACCTGCTTTTACGCCATAAGTTACCGTACGCCTGGCTTCATTCCCGGCAGTTTCATAACGGTCAGCCGTATTGTCGATCACTTTTTTGGATGCATTGCATAATACAATGTTGCCATACGTATCTTTGGCTACAGAAGACGCGTTGGACGCCGCAATGGTAATGGAACCCGTTTTTTTCGGCTGAAAACGGATCCAGTGAAATTCTTTGTTCTTAGAAGCCTGCCTGCAGGCATCGTCTGTAATCGTAATCTCGGTTATCCCCGTACCGCCAAAAGAGTACTCCGCTGATTTAGCTTCATCCGGAATAACCGCTATTATAGAAAACAGCGTCGCCGCTGCCAGAATAAGGCTTACCGCTTTGCACGACAAAAGGCTCCTCTTCCGTTTCTTTTTTCTTTCTTCCATATCCCACGATCCTTTCCACATAGGTTTGCAACCATTCATTTACTCCCCTATTGTATCATATCGGCAGGATTTTTCAACCGCTACTTTCTAAGCTCAATCCCCATATGTTCAAGCGCCTTTAAAATCCGTTCCATTGCGCCCGTAATATCCGCTTCTTCCAGATTTTTCTCCTTCCCGCGGAATGTCAGGGAATATGCAAGCGATTTAAACCCGGGCTTAATCTGGCTGCCCTCATAAATATCAAACAGCGCGTAGCGTTCCAGGTAAGCGCCTCCTTTTGCGTCGAACACCTTCTCGATATCCCCCGCCAGAATCTCCTTTGGCACAACCATGCTGATATCGCGGTTTGACGCCGGGAACTTCGCGATTCCCCGGTACTTACGTCCAAAATCCGCAGCCGCCGTAATTTCCGGCATATCCAGTACCGCCACATACACGCGGTCCTTTATCGAATAATTTGCCGCCACAAGCGGATGGACTTCCCCGAGATAGCCTACGGCCGTCCCTTTATAAAAAATATCCGCCTGCCGTCCCGGATGCAGATACGGCCTTCCCGCGCCCGGATTGTATTCCGGCTTTTCAAACATGCCGGTTTTGGCAAAAAATTCCTCCACGACGCCCTTTAGCGTAAAGAAATCCCCTTCCCCGTACATGCCAAGCGTAAACTGCATCCGCTCGATGGGCAGTTCTGTTACCGGAACCTGATTGGGCAGGTAAATATTGCCCAGCTCATACAGACGCACGTCCTGATTCCTGCGGTTATAATTCGTAGACAAAGACGTCAGCATTCCGTTTAACGGCGTCGTGCGCATAATACTGAAATCCTCGCCCAGCGGGTTTAAAATCGTCACGGCATCGCGAAGCTTAGAATCCGCCGGAATGCACAGCTTATCAAACACCTTCGGGCTTTCAAAGGAATAGCACATTCCCTGGGAAAACCCGCAGTACTCCGCCACGTCCCTTGCAATCTGCTCAATCCGAAGCTTAAGAGACAGCTTCCCCGTCGTCGCTTCCCCGTCCGGCAGCGTCGTGGGGATATTGTCATAGCCGAAAAACCGCGCCGCCTCTTCGGCAATGTCCGCGCCGCACTCCAGATCCTGCCGCCAGGACGGCACGAGAATCTCATTCGTCTCTTTGTCATACGAAAGTTCCAGCCGTTCAAAATAAGAAAGCATATCCTCCGCCGCAATCTGCGTCCCCAAAAGCCGATTGTACTTCTCCGGTTCAAACGGAATACGCCTGCCTTCTTTTTTGACCGGATACACGTCGACTGCGCCGCCGATCACCTCGCCTGCGCCCAGTTCTTCAACCAGCTGGCAGGCGCGGTTCATCGCTTCCATCGCGTTGTTCGGATCCAGCCCCTTTTCAAATACGGAAGACGCATCGGTGCGCAGCCCGATCTTTTTACTGGACAGACGGATATTTGTGCCGTCAAAGCAGGCCGCTTCAAACAGCATGCATTTCACGCTGTCGGTAATCATGGAATTTTCGCCGCCCATAATGCCGGCAATCCCGACCGGTTTTTCGGCGTCGCAGATCATCAGCACGCTGTCGTCTAACTTCCGCTCCTGCCCGTCTAAGGTCACAAACGTTTCGTCCTTTGACGCGCGCCTTACGATAATCTCTTTTCCGGCAATCGTATCCAGATCATACGCATGCATCGGCTGGCCGTATTCCGCCATAACATAGTTTGTAATATCGACCAGGTTGTTGATTGGGCGGATGCCCTGCGCGGCCAGGCGGCGCTGCATCCACTTCGGGGACGGGGCAATTTTGATATTTTTGACCGCCCTCGCCACATAGCGGGAACACAAATCCGCATCCTTTACCGTCACCTTGATATAATCGTTCACATCCTCGCCGTTGCCCGTTTCCGTTACCTCCGGCAGCTTCAATTCCCTGCGAAACGTCGCCGCCGCTTCCCTTGCGATACCGATTACCGAAAAGCAGTCCGCCCGGTTGGAGGTCACCTCGTATTCAAATACGGCGTCATGCAGCCCCAAAAGCCCGACGGCGTCCGCTCCCACCGGGACGTCCTCTTTAAAAATATAAATCCCCAGTTCCGGCGCTTCCGGATACATCTCGCGGCTTGAGCCGAGTTCTTCAATCGAACACATCATACCGTCGGATTCTATGCCGCGCAGCTTGCCTTTTTTGATTTTTATCCCGCCCGGCGTAACGCTTCCGTCATGGCCGCCTGCGACTCGCCCGCCGGAAAGCACAACCGGGACTTTGTCCCCTTCCGACACGTTCGGCGCTCCGGTTACAATCTGGATCGCTTCCTCCCGACCGATATCTACCTGGCAGACAATCAGCTTGTCGGCGTCGGGATGGCGTTCAATTTTTAAAATCTGCCCGACAACGATTTGTTCCAGATCCGCGTCTAATTTCCGATAGCCCTCCACCTTTGTCCCGGAGAGCGTCATCGCGTCCATATATTCCTGTTCCGTCACGTCAAGCCCCGGAACCATTGCTTTTATCCATTCCAATGAAGTATTCATCTTACATCCTCCTGACCTTAGAATTGTTTTAAGAACCTGCTGTCGTTTTCATAAAGCAGGCGCATATCGTCAATTTCGTATTTTAAGAGCGCAATCCGCTCTAAGCCCACGCCAAACGCAAACCCGGAATACCGTTCCGGATCAATCCCGCTCATCTTAAGCACCTTCGGGTGCACCATGCCGCAGCCTAAAATCTCGATCCAGCCGCTGCCCTTGCAGAACCGGCACCCCTTGCCGCCGCATTTAAAACAGGTCATATCCACTTCCGCGCTCGGCTCCGTAAACGGGAAATGGTGCGGGCGGAATTTTACCTTCGTGTCCGCCCCAAAGAGTTCCCGGACAAATTCCTCCAGCGTGCCTTTTAAATCCGCAAACGTAATGTGCTGATCCACCACCAGCCCTTCGATCTGGTGGAAGGAAGGCGAATGCGTCGCATCCACCTCGTCCGAACGGAATACGCGTCCCGGCGCAATCACGCGAATCGGAAGCTTTCCCTGTTCCATCACGCGCACCTGCACGGGCGAGGTCTGCGTGCGCAGTACGATTTCGTTGTTGATATAAAACGTATCCTGCTCGTCCTTTGCCGGATGGTTCGCCGGAATATTGAGCGCTTCAAAATTGTAGTAATCCAGTTCTACCTCCGGGCCTTCCACTACTTCGTAGCCCATCCCGATAAAAATACGCTCCACCTCTTCCAATGCAATCGTATTCGGATGCCTGTGGCCGACCCGGTTTTTTTTGGCCGGAAGCGTTACGTCAATCACTTCGTCTAAAAGGCGCCGCTCCAGTTCCTTCGCTTCAAGCGCCGACTTCGCCTCCTCTAATTTCTGCTCAATCTCGGCGCGCACTTCATTCACCAGCTGCCCGAACGCCGGACGCTCCTCCGGAAGCAGATCCTTCATGGATTTCATAACGGCCGTCAGTTCGCCCTTCTTGCCAAGGACTGCCACCCGCACGTCGTTTAGCTTGGTCAGGCTGTCGGACGCAATCATCTTCTGGATGGCTTCGTTTTTGATTTTCTGCAATTTTTCTTTCATAACATATCTCCTTTTTCTTTTTCTCTGCAAAAAAGCAGAATGTTCGCTTTTTATGGATATAAAATATAAAAGGAGCCATCCGTCCCTGGTTCTAGGGACGGATAACTCCGTGATACCACCCTGGTTCCCGGAAAAATTCCGGGCGCTCATTCTATGCGTAACGTGCACAAAACGTTATGGGCTACCATAAAAATCCGTTCACCCATACTGCTCCGGTGCGAATATTCGGCGTTCCCCTTACATGAAAAAGCTTACAGCCGGCGGCTTTTTCTCTCTGCTATGTGTGAGGAGGCTTACTGGACACCTTCCTTGCATGTTCCTGTATTGTATTCATCGCTTGGTTTATAGTAGCATAGCTTTTGGAGAAATGCAAGAATGAAATGCAGAAATTTCACATCGGGAGCATTTGCATAATCTTCTGTAAAAGCAAATATACCGTAGTCGCAAAATACGCCGGACAAAGATCTTGTTTTTCCAGATGCAGCGCATCCGCCCGCCGAATTGCTTCTCTTACATTTTCATCACTATAATCCATAAAAGAAATATGCTTTTTATCTTTTAAAGGCGCACCCAATTCCTTGAGCCTGATTTGGAAATGATTTGTTTTTTCATAAGGATGCGCCTCGTTTACTGCAAATGCGCAGTCTTCTTTTGTCGGATCTTGGACGTACTTTACTGAGCATCTTCTGCTGATCCGGTGTTCTGTATTTGGGAACAGTGAATACCGCATCCTCCGCAACTGAAACAAATTGAATTTTTGTCTTTATTTCACTATAAATTTCGGATATCCGAGCAAAATATTCTTCTTCCGTAACACTGCCTTCCAATGCAAGAAAGATTATTTTACTACTCACCGGCCTGACGGGGCGATACGGCCTTTCTACGGAAAACGGGATCCTACTTTTCATAAGCGGCATTAAAACACCTCCCTAATCATCGGAACTGCGCCAAATCTGCCGCTTAAATAAGCTTTTAATGTATCTTGCCCTTCTTTTATCTGAAAATCCGAAAACGGCTTTAAAACCGATTCCCCCAATCCGTTTTTTTCGATAAACCAAATTTCGTCCTGTCGAAAATCGCGCAGATTAATTAAATTGACATCATGTGCCGTAAAAATAATCTGACTGTCTCCGTCTTCTGCATGAAATGCAAATTCTCTCAGCAAAAACTGGGATAGTTTTGTATGCAGGCTCCTGTCAATCTCGTCAACAAAATATACGCATGCATTTTTACCGACTGTAAAAAGCATAGGGAGCAAATCACTCCTCCTTATAGTGACAGTTTTATTATTTCATCTGTCTACCATAAGGGGAGCA
>OFFK01000243.1_pt1 | contig 48117 bp, 42 predicted proteins | sample 1521361 | NCBI WGS metagenome assembly OFFK01 (sample SAMEA3504096, study PRJEB24116) | mouse gut metagenome | biome: mouse gut; feature: mouse-associated habitat; material: faeces | place: Denmark | collected 2011 | reverse complement strand
AATACTGCCTAATGTAATCATGCGATTGAACCAGTCAGCGTTATGCAGTCTGGTTCCACGGCAAGTGAAATCGTTAAGCAGTATATATTCCAAATCATTCAGAGATGTCCTTCCCATAACCAATACCTCACTTTCTACCGATAATATAGTCCTGCCTCACTGCACTTCGCCAGAAAAGTCAGTGTCGCCATGTACACTTCCTGACTTGGAGAGTTTCTTTTCAATCTATTCCCATACAGTCTCTGCAGCACTTGAAGCTATTGCGCCTTCGGCAGCGATATGACAGGCGTGCCCTTTCGGCCTACCGAATATCGGACAGATCGGGCCGGCATAATCCAATCAGCCGTACCCCACAGCATTTCCCTGTACCCCATTCTGTACCCCATTTTCACATGAAATCCTGGCACAAAACGGGGGATTTCATCGACCTCCGCCTCAAACCACAATAGCGCAAATCCGCATGTTTACTGCCTTTTCTCCTCTTTCCCCAGCTCATAGGGAGTCACCTGATAGACGTAGTAATTGAGCCAGTTGCTGTAGAGGTTGTTGCTGTGGGCGCGCCACTGGAGCAGAGGCTTCTCCTTCGGGTCGTCATTTGGATAATAATTGTATGGAATCTGGATATCCAATCCCTTGTTCAGATCCCGGTAGTACTCATTGTTCAGGGAGTATCTGTCATACTCCGGGTGGCCGGTGACGAATATCTTCTTCCCCTCCTGGGCCATGGCCAGGTATACGCCGGCCACCGGGGACTCCGCCAGCACCGTCAGCTCCTTGCAGGCATGGATGGCGTCCGCCGGGGTCTCCGTATGGCGGCTCTGGGGCGCCAGGAAGATGTCGTCGAAGCCCCGCACCAGGGGAATCTTGCGGTTCCTCACCTTATGCTCGTAGATACCGAAGAGCTTCTGGGGCAGGAGCTTTTTGTTGATGCCATAGTAATGGTAGAGGCCTGCCTGGGCCGCCCAGCAGATGTGCAGGGTGGAGGTCACATGGGTCTGGGCCCAGTCCAGAATCTCGCAGATTTCCTCCCAGTAGTCCACCTCCTCGAAGGGGATGTCCTCCACCGGCGCCCCCGTCACGATCATGCCGTCGTAGTCCCTGTCCCGTATCTCGTCCAGAGTGCTGTAGAATTTGTTCAGGTGGCTGGCCGAGGTGTTCAGGGACACATGGCTCTTCACGTTGATGAAAGTCACGTCCACCTGCAGGGGCGTGTTGGACAGGGCCCGAAGCAGCTGCAGCTCCGTGTCCTGCTTGACGGGCATGTTGTTCAGGATCAATACCTCCAGGGGGCGGATGTCCTGATGGATGGCCCGCAGCTCATCCATGACGAATATATTCTCGTTAATCAGTATCTCTTTTGCCGGTAAATCGCTTTGTACCTTGATGGGCATTTTGGTTTCCTCCTACATTTCATTCCTTCTATCTGCTGTCAGCCAGCCTGCTTTTCTTCCCTGTCTCCGCGCAGCGAAGCCTGCCCGGCGCTGCGCGGTCAGCTTATCTTCCTATTCTCCGGGGCCGGACACCTGGTACTGTGCCAGGAAATCGGCTTCGGACAGAATGGGGATTCCCAGCTCCTTGGCTTTCTTGTTCTTGGACGAATTGGATGCCACGTCATTGTTGATCAGGCAGGTGGTCTTGCCGGTGACGCTCCCCGTGACCTTGCCGCCCTTTTGCTCAATGGCCTCCTTTAGGTCGCTGCGGCTGGCGAATTTTTCCAGGGAACCGGTGATGACGAAGCTTAGGCCGGACAGCGTCTGGCTGCCCTCCTCCACCTTGGGAATCTCAATCTCCAGCTCACCCACCAGATCCGCTATCTTCCGCAGATTATCTTCATCCCGCATATATCTCACAAAGGCTGTGGCGATGACCTCGCCCACACCGTCTATGGCGCTCAAGGTCTCCACGTCCGCCTCCTGCATGCGCTTTAAATCGTGGTCAAAGAAGCGGCAGAGCATCTTTGCGTTGGCAGAGCCGATATTGGCAATGCCCAGGCCGTATATCACTCTGGGCAGGGTGGTACGGCGGGCGCGCTCTATGCTGTCAATCAGGTTCTGATAGGACTTTTCGCCAAAGCCCTCCATCTCCACGATCCGCTCCCGGTATCTGCCCAGATGGAAGAGGTCCGCGAACTCCTGGATGAATCCCATATCGATGAACTTCTCCAGGGTGGCCTCCGACAGGCCGTCGATGTTCATGGCGTCACGGCTGACGAAGAGGGTGAAAGCCTTGATCTGCTTGGCAGCGCATCTTACGTTGGTGCAGTAGAGGGACTGGACGTCATTTACCTGGCGGATTTCCGTTGCCCCGCCGCACACCGGGCAGACGGACGGAATCTCCACCAGCCTGTGGCCGCGCATGGCCAGCGCCGCCTCTATAGCCTCCGCTTTTTCCGCAGCGTCTTCCTCAGTGTCCCCCTCTTCTATGACCTGCGCATCATCCGCGGGAAGCTCCTGTCCTGTCGGAGCTTCCTTTCCTGTGGGCGGCTCTTCTCCCTCCCAAGCTCCCTTTCCTACAGGCTGCTCCTCTCCTGCCGAGGCTTTCTTTCCTGTAGGCGGCTCTTCTCCTGCCGAAGCTTCTTTTCCCATAGGGTGCTCTCCTCCCGCAGACCGCTCTTCTTCTGCAAGCCGATTCTCTTCCCCGGCCCGGACATCCTCTGCCTGTGCCTGGGCCAGCAGATCCCTGGCCGTCAGGTTCTCCGCAATCTGCGGTATGATCATGTTCGCCTTGTACACGGTGATGCGGTCTCCGAGGCCCAGATGCAGCCCCCGCAGGATGCTGATATTGTGGACCGAGGCCCTGCTCACCGTGGTACCCTCCAGCTCCACGGGCTCGAATATGGCCACCGGGTTGATCAGCCCCGTGCGGCTGGCGCTCCATTCGATTTCAAGGAGCCTGGTCTCCCGCAGCTCGTCTGCCCATTTGAAAGCAATGGAATTCCTGGGAAATTTCGCCGTCCTGCCCAAAGAACGCCCGTAGGCGATATCGTCGTAGACCAGCACCAGCCCGTCCGAGGGGATGTCGTAAGTCTCTATCTTTTTCTCGAAGCGCTCTACGGTATCCAGGATGTTCTCCTCCGTTACCAGATAGTGCTCCACGGTCTCGAAGCCCTGCTCCTCCAGGAAACGGAACTGCGCCTCCACGGAATCAGCCCCGACATCCGCATCCCCGGAATCAGCTTCTCTGGCATCCACCAGCGCAAAGGCGTAGAACCGGACATTTCTCCTGGCCGTGATCTCATTGTTCAGCTGGCGCACGGAGCCGCTGCACAAGTTCCGGGGATTCTTGTACCTGGCGTCCGCATCCTTGATTTCGTCATTTATTTTCTGAAAATCCGAATAGCTGATCACCGCTTCGCCCCGCAGCACCAGCTCTCCACGAAAGGGAATCTCCAGGGGGAGGTTCACGAATGTCCTCGCATTGTTGGTGATGACCTCCCCTATCTCTCCGTTCCCCCTGGTGACCGCCTTCTCCAGCTTTCCCTCCCGGTAGGTCAGGACGATGGTCAGGCCATCCAGCTTCCAGCTTAGGACCGCCGGATGCCCCTGGAGCCATTCCGCAAGCTCCTCCCTGCTCTTGGTCTTGTCCAGGGAAAGCATGGGGCTTTCGTGCCGCTCCTTGGGCAGCTCGTCCACAGCCTCGTACCCCACGCTCATCGTAGGGCTGTTGGCCAGCACCATGCCTGTCTCCCGCTCCAGGACTGCAAGCTCGTCATAAAGCGCATCGTACTCCCGATTGCTCATGATTTCCCTGTCCTGGGCGTAGTAAGCTTTCGAGGCCTCGCTCAGGGCCGCCACCAGATATTTGATTCTTTCGATTTTCTCAGACTGCGTCATATTTCAACCATCCTTCTTTTTTGCTGCTGCGCGTCCTCCTGCGCCATGCCATAGACGGGCAAAGCCCCTCGTGTCCCATGAAAAGCTGCCGCAAGGCGCCGAGCGGCCTGCCAGGCCGGACAGCGCATGCCCTTTCCTGCCGCCCATGCCATAGAGCTGTAAGCAGGCCCGCTCCCTCACAGGCCGCAGTCCCGGCAGAGCCGCTCCACATCCTCCCTGCCCAGCTCCCGGTATTCCCCGGGCTTTAGGTTCCCCAGGGTCACATGCATCACCCGGACACGCTTCAGGGCCCGCACATGGTAGTCGTAGGCTCTGCACATCCGTTTGATCTGCCGGTTCACCCCCTGGGTCAGCACCATGCGGAAGGTGAATCTGCTCACCTGCTCCACCCGGCACTCCCTGGTGGTGATGTCCAGCTCCTCCAGGTACACGCCCCCTGCCAGCTTCTCCAGGAATTCCGCCGTGATTTCCTTATTGACCCACACCAGGTACTCCTTCTCATGGCGGTTGGCCCCCTTCATCATGGCCTGAATCAGGTCGCCGTCATTGGTAAGCAGCAGAAGCCCTTCCGAGTCCTTGTCCAGCCGCCCCGCGTAAGTGACCCGCACCGGATAGTCCACCAGGTCGGACACGATCCGCTCCGCGTGGCGGTCCTTTTCCGTACAGGTCACCCCCAGGGGCTTATAGAATGCCAGCACCACAGTCTCCTGCCCGGGGCTCACCCGCCTGCCGGACACAAGCACCTCGTCACCGTCCCCCACTGCCATGCCCGGCAGCGCCGTCCGGCCGTTTACCAGCACCTGCCCCTTCTCTATCAGTTTATCCGCATCCCTCCTGGAACAGACGCCGCAGTGGGCCAGATATTTGTTCAATCTCATTTGCTCCATACTTTTACCTTTCCAAAATTTTCCCGGCACAGGCCCACAGGCAGCCTGCCTCCGGACTGGCATGCTGCACGGCCGGGCTCCTGTTCTTCCATATGGGCTGACAGACGGCCGCTGTCCTGCCTGGGTCCCTGCCAGGCCAGTCACTTGCCATGTCTGGAAGCGCTGCCCAAAATCGGAATCCCTGCCTGGATTGGCCGCCCGGTGGCAGCTTCCCTGTCATTCCAGACTCTGCACCTTCGGAATCCCGTCCCCTTCCCGCAGGCCTGTCTTCGCCATCCTGTCCGCCAGCTCATTATAATACACATTGGTGTGGGCCGCCACCTTTCGGAAGGAAATCCCGATGCTTTTTTTCCATTCCCGCATGGCGGCGGCATATTTCTGGGTCAGCTCCGTCTTGGAGCGCCAGGCGCCTGTGACCCATTTTTCGATGCCCTCGTAGTCATAGCACAGCTCCACCGCGGAAAAGCCGCTGCGCATGGCTGTCTTCACCGCGTACATGGCCCCCAGCATCTCCCCGGTGACATTCCTGTGCTGCAGGGACTGGGCATTGTCTCCATTCCCATATTCCGTATATATTTTACCGTCAGGCAGTATGAACACGCAGCCGAAGGCGTATTTTTTCAGGGAATTGTCATAGCTGCCGTCCACGTAGGCCAGCAGCGTCCCGGCGGCGGGAACCTCGTCCCCGTCCCGCACGAAGCCCTGCTCTCCCCTGCCTGAACCTGCCTCCGCTGCGCCCTCGCCGCTTCCGCCGCCATCGGCCTTCCCTTTCCGGCGGGCGGCTTGCCCCCTGCTTTTGCCGCACTTCTCCGCCCCGGCATGTTCTACGCCTTTTATGTTTTCTCTACCGCTGTTTTTCTTCAGGGATTCCGCTGCGTCCCCGCCGCTTCCGCCGTCCGGTCCCCCCGAATCCGGAATCTGCTCCGGCAGGGGGCCGCCGTTCCCTGTCCCCTGCCCCGGAGCCTTCGCCCGCGCACCGGAACCGCTCCTTCCCCCGGAAATCTTCCCTGTCCCGGGCGCAAGCCCCAGATAGCCCTCAGCCTCCTCCAGCCCGGGAAAACCCTTGTACACTGCGCCGGGATATCCCTCCACCGATGCCCTGCACTCCTCCCAGCTTTGGAAGATGCCCGTGGACTTCCCTTTTTTTACCGCATAATATTTCTTCGCCGCCATCCGCCCGCTCCCGCCTTTCCTATCGCTTCCTGCCGTATCCCGTGACGATTGCCACCAGCAGGATCACCAGCATGCAGATGGAATAATAGTTCACGAAAGGCACCGACGCCGGAGCCACGGCAAAGCCCTCCCCGAACTGGGCTGACTGCTGGGCCGGAATCACGCAGTGCACCGTCCATGGCGCCAGGAAGCAGAACACGCAGCCCGTGCAGTCCAGGAGATTTGCCCGGCGGTATCTGTCCACCCCCGCCTTCTCCCCGATGTCGTTCACCAGGTCGCCCAGGGCCACGATTGCCACGGAAATCACCCCCGTCACCATGCTCAGGATTCCCGTGGACAGGACGATGGTGGCCTCCGCGCTTCGCTCCTTTTTCGCAAAACGGGACAAAAGCGCCCCCACATCCTCGAACAGGCCGCTGCATTCCAGCACGCCCAGCAGGGAGAACACCGCTATCAGCATGGCCACCGTCCCCGCCGTGCCCGTGATGGACGAGATGATCAGGCCCTCCACGGAAAATCCCCCGGGGAACGCCACAAGGTCGCTTACCTGATAGATTCCGAACACCAGCCCTGCCGCTATCCCCGCCAGGATCCCGCAAGACAGGGCCGTAATCAAATGTTTCCGCAACAGACAGAGCACGATGATGGCCACGGGCACAATCAGCATCACAAGGCTCACGGGCTTCGCCACCGCCTCCGTCCCGTCAATCGCCGCGCCTGTGCCTGCATCCCCGGCGAAGAGCAGGAAGAGCACCAGCGCCCCCGCAGCTGCAGGCAGGCTGTAGCGCATCCTGGTCTTCACCACCGTCCCCAGATCCGCATGCTGGGTGGTGGAAGACGCAATCGTCGTATCCGAGATGGGCCCCAGGTTATCGCCGAAGGCCGCACCCGACACAATGGCCCCAATCATGAATTCCGGCGACGCCCCCGCCATCACGCCCACCGGGAACAGGATGGGAATCACCACGAAGTAAGTGCCCACCGAGGTGCCCGTGGCAAAGGCCAGCAGGCAGGTGATGAGAAAGGTGGCCGCCACGAAAAGTCTGCCGGTAAACCCTGCCGCCACCACGTAAGCCGCAATGGTCTGCACCGCGCCGCTGGAGGAGATCAGCTTGCCGGAGACCGCCGCCAGAATCACCGACAGCACGATCACAGCGAACATGGGCTTGCCCAGCCCGTACACCAGCGCCTCCCCGTAGGCCTTCTCGTCCCTGGCAAACAGGACGCCCGCCACCAGCGCGGCGAAGAACGCGATCACGTATCCGTTCACATTGGACTGGCTGAACGCCGCCCAGGCTATCATGGCTGCCGCTGTCAACAGCGGGATCGCTCTTCCGAAGCCGCCCAGATAAAATTCCACTTTTTTCGGTCTGTTCCCCATATTTCCTCCCTCTATCCGTTCCGAATCATGTTTGTCAATATGTTCTATTTTAACGGCCCGGCCTGTGCCTGTCAAATGATTCTTTTCCCAAAAAATCCGGCCATGTCCATGGAAAGTCCACAGTCATGACCGGAAACGTCAGAATATTCTGTTCACTGTCTTTTCCAGCGCCATTCCCCGGAATACAGGCCGGGCGAACCAGGCAAGTTGCGTTTTTACGATACCTCTCCAGTTTACCATATTTCCGCCCCAGCAACAACGGCACAGCCGCCCACTTTCCTTATGTAAATTTATCCAGCATAAATTATCCGAAAAAGAGTTTGCAAAAAACGGAAACTACTGTATAATAAAGGAAGGCGATTATCCTAAAGAAAGAGAGAAAAGATATGGCCATTGGAAAAAAGAAAAAAGTACTGATGCAGGCTGTCTCGAAGCTGAAAGCAGCCGACTACTCCGCGGAGCCGGAGCTGAATGGCATCTACGAAAGGCTGGCCGGCGGGCGGAAGCAGTTCGCGGAGCTGTTCGAGAAAAATATCAAAGCGGTCATGCAGATCAGCTCGCTGGATCTGACCATGCAGCATCAGACGGACAAAATCATCGACATCTCCCAGCAGGTGACGAATGCCACGGAGACCATTTTCGGCTCTGCTGTGGGGGCTGCCAGCAACCAGCATGAGGAGCTGGCCAATACCATCGTCAGCGTCTCCGGCGAGACGGATGACGTGTATCAGAAAATCGAAGCAGGCCAGCAGGAGTTGACCTCCATCAAGGACCTCTCCCAGCAGACCATCGAAGCTTCCCGGGAAATGCAGAAGAACATGGACGAACTGTTCGGCATCATCGACCACATCAGCGGAATCATCTCCGGCATCGGCAATATCTCCATGCAGACCAATCTGCTGGCGCTGAACGCTTCCGTGGAGGCCGCCAGGGCCGGTGAGGCAGGAAAGGGCTTCGCCGTGGTCGCCAATGAAATCAGGGAGCTTTCCCAGGAGACCCAGCAGCTCACCTCCGGCATGGAGGATTTCGTGAAGAGCATGAAGGATGCCTCCAAGAAGAGCATCGAGAGCGCCAACGGCACTATCGAGTCCCTGGCCTCCATGTCCGACAGGATCAAGCATGTATGGGCCCTGAACGATGAGAACCATGCCGCCGTGTCCAGAATCAACGATTCTGTAAGTTCCCTGGCTGCCGTCAGCGAGGAGATCAGCAGCTCTATGACCGAGATGCAGAATCAGTTGCGGGAAAGCTCTGATTTCATGCGCTCCGTGGGGGACGATCTGCGGCAGGCCACCCAGCCCGTGGTGGATATCGAGAAAATCCTGGACGAGACGGTACGGCAGATGGGCGAGATGTCCCACGATGCCTTCTACCACCTGGAGGACGCGGAATTTGCCCAGTACATGCGCTCCGCCATCTCCTCCCACAATGCCTGGCTGGCCAATTTGAAGAAGATGGTCTACTCCCAGCAGGTCATGCCCCTGCAGCTGGATTCCTCCAAGTGCGGATTCGGGCATTTCTACTATGCCATGACGCCGGACATCCCCGACATCGTGCCCATATGGAAGGGGCTGGGGCCCAAGCACCAGAAGTTCCATAAATACGGCGCTTCTGCCATCAATGCCCTCAATGCCGGCAGGTACACGGAGGCGGAACAGGTCTACCGCGAAGCCGAGACCTACTCCAAAAGCCTGATTGCGGACATGAACCGCATCCTGAAGGCCCTCGGCGAATAGGCGGGGCGGACATAGGACAGATATAGGATGAACATAGGATAGAAACAGGATACAAGCAGCCCGGGAACTCTCCGTTCCCGGGCTGTTTTGCTCATCCTATACCACGCCCTGCGCCGTCATGGCCTCCGCCACCTTTAAGAACCCTGCGATATTGGCTCCCGCCACGTAGTTTCCTTCCATTCCGTACTTCTTCGCCGCATCGTCCAGGTTGTGGAAGATATTTACCATGATGCCCTGCAGCTTGGAGTCCACTTCCTCGAAGGTCCAGCTCAGGCGCTCGCTGTTCTGGCTCATCTCCAGGGCGGAGGTGGCCACGCCGCCTGCATTTGCCGCCTTGCCGGGGCAGAACAGGACGCCGTTCTTCTGCAGGTACTCGGTAGCCTCCAGGGTGGTAGGCATGTTCGCGCCCTCAGCCACCGCAAAGCATCCGTTGGCCACCAGGGTCTTCGCGTCCTCCAGATCCAGCTCGTTCTGGGTGGCGCAGGGAAGGGCGATGTCGCACTTCACCGTCCACACATTGCTGCCAGGCGCACACTCATGGTACTGGGCGCTGGGCCTTGCGGCCGCGTACTCGGTGAGCCTTGCCCGCTTCACTTCCTTTACCTCTTTCAGGAGCGCCACGTCAATCCCTTCCGAATCGTAGATCCACCCAGTGGAATCGGAGCAGGTTACAGGCTTGGCGCCCAGCTGCTGGGCTTTCTGGATGGCGTAGATGGCCACATTGCCCGCGCCGGACACCGCCACGGTCTTGCCTGCGATATCCTTGCCATTGCACTTAAGCATCTCCTCCGTCAGGTACAGCAGGCCGTAGCCGGTAGCCTCCGTCCTGGCCAGGGATCCGCCGTAGCTTAAGCCCTTGCCCGTGAGCACGCCCTCGTACAGGCCGGTGAGCCTCTTGTACTGGCCGTACATAAAGCCGATTTCCCTGGCGCCTGTGCCGATGTCGCCTGCCGGCACATCTGTGTCAGCGCCGATGTACTTGTGGAGCTCTGTCATGAAGCTCTGGCAGAAAGCCATCACCTCTCTGTCCGACTTGCCCTTGGGGTCGAAGTCGCAGCCGCCCTTGCCGCCGCCGATTGGAAGGCCTGTCAGGGAATTCTTGAAGATCTGCTCGAATCCAAGGAACTTGATGATCCCCAAGTTCACGCTGGGATGCAGCCTCAGTCCCCCCTTGTAGGGCCCGATCGCGGAGTTGAACTGCACGCGGAAGCCATTGTTCACCTGTACCTGTCCCTTGTCGTCCACCCAGGGCACCCGGAAGAGCAGCTGGCGCTCCGGCGTCACGATCCTCTCCAGCAGCGCGTCCCTGCGGTACTTCTCCTCATTCGCCTCAATCACCACGCGAAGGGATTCCAGAACTTCTTTGACAGCCTGATGGAACTCAGGCTGGGCGGGATTCTTGGCCACTACCAGCTCATAGACCTCATCAACATATGACATTGCATCATCCTCCTCTTTCTTTTCTATGAAAAAAGCATAGGACTGCTCCTATGCCTTCTTAAAGAGCCGTTGCTACAGCCCTTCACACTATTGTCCCTAAAATATTATAACCTGCGGCCGCAAAATGCACAACACTTTAATTCACTAAATCGGAAAAGTTTTCAGGTTTTTTTCTCATCAATCTGCACAATCCCCGACTGCGGCCCCGGGAACATCCGCCTACAGATAGTCCTTCAGGCGCTTGATATTGCTCTCCTCGAAGTCGATTAGCTGCTTCGCCAGCGCCGTGGGACGCTCCCCGGCGTTCTCATTGTGCTTCAGCACCTTCTCCATCTCCAGGATGCCGTTGTTGCTGCCCTTGATCATCATCTCCGCGATATGCTCCGTGCTGGTGTTCAGCATGGTATTGTAATGGATGCCGGTCCTGAGCATGGCATCGGTGAGGGCATTGCTCTGATAGCGCTCCGCCTTCCCCTCCATGAGCTGCCTGGACGCCTCATTGTAAAGCTCCGCGTACTTTAAGGATTGTCTGGAAATCTGCAGGGCAAGGTCATCGTCATACACCTTGCCGGAAATGGTGTCGATCGCTTTCATGGCCATCTCCGTATTCCGCTGAACCTCCCTGTATACTGCCGCTTCCTGTGATTTCATCTCGAATGTATCTCCTTCCTGTGGGAATCAAATACCCCGCTGCAAGCAACGGGGCATCAAACTTGCAACGCTGCAGAGCAGCGGGGGTATTTGACCCTCGCGGCATTCGCCAACTGACCATGCAAGCACGGTCGCTTGGCTCATTGCTCGCGGGAATAAAAAAGCCTCTTACAGAGGATGCGCCCGCGCGCTGCCCTCCATAAAAGGCTTCCCACATTTTCCGCATATTATGCATCACTGGGTGACGAATTCCGCTTTCACATAAGCCACCTTGCCGTCAAACTTTATCTTGCACCAATCGCCCTCTGTGCCCAGAAGCTCCGCCGTGTCCCCGCCTACCAGGATGCCCACCTGCTCGGCCGTCTCACTTGCGGCGGCGCGCACGTTGACATTGGTATTGGCGGTTACGGTGCCGATGCTCTCCTGGCCCTCCGCGCTCTCTTCCATCTGTAGGTACTCGGTCTTGATGAAGCCGTCACCGCCCTCATAGACAATCTTGGTCCAGCCGTTGGCACGAACCTCCTGCACCTGGACTCTGGTGCCGCCCTCTACCTGCCCCAGCCTGTCCGCCTGTTCGCTGTCGGAATTCCTGACATTGACGGTGGTTGTGGCCAGCGCGCTCTGGGGCGTGTTCTGGACGGGCGCCTGGGCATCAGCAGGGATCCCTTCCCCTCCGGCTGCCGGATCCGTACCCTCGCCGGCTGCCTCACCGCCCTCCGGATTGCCCTCCTGGGCCGGAGGCGCGTTCAGCTCTGCAAGCCTCACGCCTACCGCCGCGTCCACCTGAACCCCCAGCTCTCCCAAATATGCCAGCAGTTGGGGATTGGCCTCCATCAGCTCGTTGTATTCCGCGTTCACCCGGTTGTTGAATTCTATGGTCTCGTCCTGTGCCGAGACATCTACCACGTACTTCTTCTCGTCCTCCGTGAAGTTCTTCTCGTTCTTGATGCGGAGCGTCCCCTGTCCGTCATCCAGGACATAGAACATCTGCCAGCCGGGAACCTCCTCCTCATGGTTCAGAAAGCAGATTCTGTAATATACATAGACCAAAGAAGCGCCTGCCTCAGGGCCTTCCTTCGTATAAATCTCCAAGTTGGAGATATGGTCTACATACTTTGCCATCTCCTCGCAGCGCAGCTGCTCATTCTCCGTGAGCTCATCGTACAGGGAGGCCATCAAGGCGCTGTCCCCGGAAGCCATGGTGTCGTAATAAGTCGTGACCAGCGTCTGGATGCCCGCATCCTCGTTGAGCACCAGCGGTGTCTCCTTGGGCGTAGGAACCTCTTCCGCGGCGGAAGGCTCCTCCCCGCTCCCCTCTTCGGCCAGGCTCACCGGCTCCACGGACTCCTCCGTAGAAGGCGGCTGGGACTCGCCCTGATCCCCTTTCCGGCTGTTGGCCCCCAGAGCATAGGAGACCGTACATGCCGCCACCACAATCACTACCAGCGGAAACAGGAATTTGGAATTCGTTACTATAAAATCACGGAACGTCGTCTTTTTATCCATATCGCTACACCTTCCTCAAACAGCGGCACCGCTTCCACAACCGTGCCGTAACACAAGGAGCCGCATGCGGCTCCCCCCAGACAAAAACAATAGAATCCACGCTTCGCGAGTCTTCTATTGTCATGAAAATAGCCAAAGCGATGTAAATGCATCCGACAGGAATCGAACCTGCATTAAAGGCGTCGGAGGCCTTCGTTCTATCCATTAGACTACGGATGCAAATATTACAAAATTGTTACATCGCTTTGACTATAATATCACAAATTTTTCTATCTGTCTACTACAAATTTAAGGAAATTCTTAGAAAATTATTTTGACCCTTTTATCGGTGGAATCATAGTAATAAAGACTGTCAGAAAGCACTTCTTCCGGAGCGACCTGAGTACGGTTCACCTCCGTGACCATTTTCTTGAGCTCCCCTGCCGATTCGGTGCCTGTGTCCGTCAGCAGTATCACCTCGTGGACAGAACTGGGCAGAATATAGAAATTCCGCTGCCCTTTCCCGGCAAGCCCGTCCAGCAGATCCGGATAAAGCATGCAGATGGCTCCGTGGGTCCTCTTTTCATTGCTCAGAACCTGAAGCGGCATCTCCCGCAGAAAGATATCGTCCTCTGCCGATGCCTGTTCGCCATCCTCTGCCCCTATCTCGTCCAGCACCTCCGCCAGAGAGCTGCACACCCAGGGGAAAAGCTTCTGGGTGTTGCGCTTTGCCACCCCGAACAGTTCAGCCGTACAGGTGTCCCAGAGCTCCATGTGGGAATTGTGGATGAGAATCGTCCCGTCTCCCAGCGCGTCCCCATGGTAAGCATAGTAGAAGCAGATGGCCAAATCCAGAAATTCGATATATGGTATGTCTTCCAACAACTCTTCATTTCCCTTCCTGCCGATCAGGCGGTAACAGATTCTGTCCCTCACCTTCTCAAAGGACCGGAAAAATTCCATGTCTACGGATTCCCGCAGCATATCCTCCCTGCAGATATCCGACAGCCTCTGGATGATGGACCCGAAGGTCGCTCCCGCCTCATAGGCCTCCAGAAAAGTGTCCAGATATATCGTGGGCGCCACGTTCCGATTCTCTCCCAGAACCAGCAGCCCGTGGAGGATGACGCCGTTGTTCTTTCGTACCTCCTTGCATTCCACCCGGCAATCCGCGCCGAGCGTCTTCCTCATGGCATTGCAGACCTTGCCTGCGAATTCGTTTATATCCATACTCTCCTTCTTTCTGCGCTGTCTTCAATCAATCATCATGAACATGCGCAACAGCGCCTGCGCCGAAGCAGACACCAGAAAGAGCAGCATAAATCTATATCATCTCGGAACGAATCAGGTGAAATCAGACCCTGGACAGATACTCCCCTGTCCTGGTATCTATCTTAATCTTGTCCCCCTGGTTCACGAACAGCGGAACAAATACCTGCGCTCCTGTCTCCACAGTAGCGGGCTTGGATGCTCCTGTAGCGGTATCTCCCTTGAAGCCGGGCTCGGTATCCGTGATTTCCAGCTCTACAAACAGAGGAGGCTCCACGGAATATACGCTTCCGTTGTGGGAACAGATCTTGCACATCTCGTTCTCCTTCACGAACTTCAGCGCATCGCCCACGGCATCGCTGTTCAGGGCAATCTGCTCATAGCTCTCCGTATCCATGAAATAGTACAAATCTCCGTCCGAATACAGATACTGCAGATCCTTTCTATCGATCCGTGCCTGGGGGAACTTCTCGGTAGGGCGGAAGGACTTCTCGATCACGCCGCTGCTCTTGATGTTCTTCAGCTTCGTCCTCACGAAGGCCGCGCCCTTGCCAGGCTTCACATGCTGGAATTCAATAATCTGATACACATTGTTATCATACTCAATGGTAATACCGTTCCGGAAATCACCTGCAGAAATCATTTCGTATTCCTCCTAAATTGTGCTCACAAATATAATTCTACATTAGTTTAATATAAATATGTACAAATTTCAACTGTTTTTGAAAAAAAATTGGAAAAAGATTGGATAAGCGCATCTGAACCTGCCTCAGCCCTGCTTTTTCCCCATATCCAGGACGCAGTCGATGGCCTTCAGATACCCCGCAAGCCCCAGGCCGTATATCTGCCTGTCGCACACCGGCGCTGTGACGGACACCTTCCGGAACTCCTCCCGCTTCGTGATGTCGGAGATGTGGATTTCCACCTTTGGCACCGTGATGCTGGCCAGGGCGTCCCGGATGGCATAGCTGTAGTGGGTGTAGGCCCCCGGGTTGATCACGATTCCCTCAGTGCCGTCGAAATAAGCCTCCTGTATCCGGTCGATGATGGCCCCCTCGTGGTTGCTCTGGAATACCGTGATGTCGTTTCCCGACTCCTCCCCCTTCTTCCGAATCATGTCCAGCAGATACTGATAATCCTGGGCGCCGTATACGCTCTTCTCCCGGATTCCCAGGAAATTGATGTTAGGCCCGTTAATCACCAAAAGCTTCATCCTGTTCATCTCCTTTGCGATGCTTTCTAAGATGTCCCCCATCTCCATGTCGTCCACGTCCAGGATTACGTCCGCGCAGGACTCGTAGGCCTCCCTCCTGCCCTCCATCAGCTCCCGAATCCGTCCCAGTGGATCCGGGCACTGCAGGAGCGGCCTGGTGGCATCCTCCTTCAGCCGCTCATACACCGTCTCCGGGCGCACCCGCAAAAGCACCACCGTCCCCAGGCGCTTCAGCAGCTCCCTGTTCTCCGACCGCACCGGGGTGCCGCCCCCCACGGAAAAGATGGCCTTGTGCCGCCGGCCCACCAGCTCCTCCAGCAGAGCCGTCTCCTGTCTGCGGAAATATTCCTCCCCCTCCCGGGCAAATATCTCGCTGATGCTGCGCCCCTCTCGACGCTCTATCAACTTGTCCGTATCCTCCACGGGCCTGCGCAGCCTGTAGGAGAGCCGCAGCCCTACAGATGTCTTCCCGCTTCCCATGAAACCGATCAGCACCAGATTCTTCCGCTTCATCCTCCGCCTCCTGCATTCCGCTCCCACTGTGGACCTCCTTTTACGTATCCGCCCGAAGCCCTGAACCGGACAGCTGGCTCCCCAGCCGCCGGAGACCGGGCTATGAAATGTGCATGGCTTCCTTCATAGCCCCATAGGCCTTCTTGGCAAGCCCGGCATCCACCCGGGCCCCCGTCCAGAGCTCGTAGGCTATGATGCCCTGGTACAGCAGCATCTTAAGCCCGCCAAATGCCCTGCCGCCGTTCTCCTCCACCAAGGCCATGAACCGGGTCCTGGCCGGATTGAAGACAAGGTCGTAGCCAATCCGTATCTTCCTGTAAAAAGCGGCGTCCTCGATGACCGCCTCCTCCGTCTTCGGAAACATCCCCACATTGGTGGCCTGGATGGCGAGATAGCTTTCCCCGGGAAGGGAGGCGCAATCCTCCAGCCCGCAGCCTTTCGCCAAGGCCCGGCCTGCCAGATCGTTCACTTCATCCGCTATCTTCAGCGCTTTCTCCGCCGTGCGGTTCAGGATGTGGACCTGTCTCACGCCCTTGTCCACAGCCAGTATGGCCACGGCCCGGGCCACGCCTCCCGCTCCCAGGATCAGCACATCCTCCCCCTCAATCTTCACGCCGTCCTCGCACATGGCGCGGTAGAGTCCGGGCATGTCCGTATTGTAGCCCTTGAATCCGCCCTCCGTCCGCACCAGGGTGTTCACCGCCCCGATGGTCTCCGCCAGGGGATCTGTCTCCTTCAGGAAAGGGATCACCTCGCTCTTGTAAGGCACCGTCACGTTCATGCCCAGGAGGTTCAGCGCGTAAGCCCCCCGCACAGCCTCCCCTGCCGCCCCCGCAGGCACGCGGAAGGGGACATAGGCCAGGTTCTCCCCCAATGCCTCCGCCAGGGTGTTATGTATGGCCGGGGACATGGTATGCTCCACGGGATTCCCCATCACCCCGCAGACCCGGGTGTATCCGTCTATCTTCATGGTGTCCGTCATCCTCCTGATTCCAGTTCCGTCTCCGCATTTCTGCGCTTCCATGTTGCACATCAATGCTATGCTTTAATGCTGCACCTCAATGCCCCGTCCCGGGAAGCGGTTCTGCCGTCCCGGAGAGTTTTTCCGTCTTTTAGAAAAGCCGCAGGGGCCAGGCTCTTATTGCCCTTTCTTCCTGTGATAGAAAAACAGCACGATGCGCTCCAGCCTGCGCTTCAGCATGATCTGCATCTCCTCTTTGGGGTGGATGGGCTTCACCAGATAGCTGACGATTCCGGCCCTCTTCGCCCCCCACACATCCGTGAAGAGCTGATCCCCCACGAACAGCGTGCTCTCCGGGGACGTGCCCATCAGCTCCATGGCCCTCTCATACCCCCCGCGCCCGGGCTTCCCGGCATCGCATATATAGTCCGACGACACCCTGTCTGCAAAAGGCCGCACCCGGGGCCCCTTGTTGTTGGACAAAAGCACGGTCCGGAAGCCCAGCTTCCGCAGGCCCGCGAAAAAGACTACCGCCCTGTCGTCCGCAGGGGTGCCGTGGGGCACCAGGGTATTGTCGATGTCGAAGATGACGCCCCGGTAGCCTCTGCCGTACAGTCCTTCATAATCGATTCCATAAGCGCTCTGCGCTTCATTGTCCGGATAAAAGATTTCTAACATGTCTCCCCCATGCCGTCTTTCCTGAAAATATACTGCTTAACGATTTCACTTGCCGTGAAACCAGACTGCATAACGCTGACTGGTTCAATCGCTTGATTGCATTAGGCAGTATTCAGCGTTATGCAGTATAAGCCTTGCATCCATCGGCCTTTAACACTATAGCATGTGGGGCCTATGGATTTCAAGACTTTTTAGAGATTTTCCCGGCCTCCTTCTCCCCGTCCGCCCTGGCGGTCAGGTTTTCCGACGGCAGACCGCTGTAGTATCGCTTCCAGGCCCGCCGGAATACCTGTGGCGTGTTGTAGCCTACCATCTCGGAGACCGCTTTGACCGTCTTCCCCTCCTCCAGCAGAATCCTGGCCTTCTCCATCCTCACTTTTTCGATATATTTGGAAAAATTCTGCCCAGAAATCCTTTTGAACAGCTTCGACACATACGCTTCCGTGATGAAGAACACCTCTGCGATAGATGTCAGAGAGAGCCCGGGATCGGAAAAATTCTCTACGATATATTTCTGAATCTCCTCCACCACCCGCACATTGTGAGAGGAAGCGTACTCTTCCTCCTCATCCTGGGGCATGGTCCCGAAATATCCTTTTACAATCTCGTACCACTGCACAGGGTGGTCGCCGAATATGTTCTGGGAGACGGACAGGGCTTTTTTCGCGTGGAAAAAGCCTCTGGAAATCTCTTCCAGGCTGTGGAACATGTCCCCTGAGACGGATATGCTGTAATTGATGTTCCGGACAGCTTCTTCCATCACCTGCCTCACCAGCCTTTCCACCCTGTCCCTGGCCTCCTGCCCGGAGCAGCCGTCATATGACAGGAGGATGACCGACTTCTCCAGGTCGAGCTGGAATACCAGTTCCACCTCGCCCTTTTCCAGGCTGCGGATGATGCTTACCATGTAAATCTTCTGGGCGCTGATTTCCTCGATGTTGATGTCGTCCGCCAAATCGTTCCAGCTCAGGATCAGAAGCACATAGCAATCCGCCCTTTGCCGGATGCCGCTCTGGGCGATGGCCGCCTGTATCTCCTCCTTTTCCGCCACATTACCCATCATGGCGTTCTTGAGCGCCTCATGCTGCAGCAGTCCCTGAAGCCTCTGCATCTCCTCCTTCATGACTTCATTGCGCTTGACCGTCTTCACCAGTCTTTCTACAAAATCATCCATAGATATATTCTTTTCCGTTATTTTCAGCGTCTGGTGCACCTTGACCAGAGGCCTGGAGCAACGGACGGACAATCTGACCACAAGCAGGGCGCATACGACCGCCGCCAGCAGGATAAAGTATTTCATTGTCTGGATCAGCGGCTCCGCTACGGCCTGGACATCGCTGTAGGGAACCGCCAGCACATAGGAGAGCCCCAAAGTGCCGCTGCGATAATTCACCAGCAGCATCTTCCTGCCGCCAATGGCGCATTTGCGGTATCCGTTTTCCGCAAAGACACTGTCGGCAAGATACTGCCCCTTCTCTCCCGTGAGGCGATCCGACAGGATGACAGTGCCGCGGCTGTCCATGACCGCCAGAAAGCCCTCCTCATACTGTGCGGCGGAAAATGCTTTTTTTACCTTCGAAGCGTCGATATAGAAGATGATTCGATTATTGTCGCCTGCGGAGCTGACGCTGGCGTATCTCCTGTTATAGATCAGCACGTCCCGGGTATTTCCCCGAAAGAACATTTCCGCCTCGCGAAAATCCGCCTGCTCCTCATTTTGGAGGATATCTCTGACCCAGCCCTCGCAGTCATATCCCACAAGCCCGAAGCTGCCGCTCCAGAAGTATCTGTCAAGGTACAGGGCACAGGTGGAATAGTCGATCAACGCGCCGCTGCGGGCCGCATACATCTGTATATTCAGGACATCGCTGTTGGCTATCCCCATGGCGTTCAGGTCATTCTGCGCCTCCAGAATGGCGCTGGTGGTCTTCCCCTCCGCCAGAGGGTCTGCCCGATAATAAAAGTTCATGATATCCTGGCTGCACTCAAAAAAGACTGCCAGATTTTCCTGATTGCTCAGCAGCCTCTCGAAATCCTCCGCCCCTGTCTTTACGATTTCAAAGTTCCTCTCGCATATCAGATTCTCGATGTTCCTGGTCAATCCTGCGTATACGATCAGCAGGATCAGGAAAGGTATCATGACGATCAGCAGGAACATTTTCAGAACCCGGAAGTAGATTGATTTGGCTCCTTTTGCATAAAATTTATCTCCCATAATCCCCCCAACCTGCACAGGGGAAACGCTTTCCCTCTCTGAAAAGCGTTTCCCCCGGCCTGACAGGCATACACTTACTGCGCGTCGATTGTCTTCTGAATCAGATCCAGCATATCCCGGTACTGCAGCCGCTCCAAATCGGCCAGATAGCCGTCCCAATCCGCGTCGATGTCCCTGATCCCTGTGATGAATTCCACGATTGCATTTTTAGCGTAGTCGCTGACCGCGGTGGACATCCGGGCATAGGCATCCCCGTCATCCCCCGTGAAGGCAAGGGGCGGAATCATGTCCACATCCGCCGCGTAGGGTTTCAGCTTCATGGTATCCGCATACAGCCTCGCCTCATAATTCGTGGAATCCATGATATCGCCGTCCACCTCAAACAGGTTCTTCCAGTTAGGCTCTATCAGCCTCAGGGTCCAGTCCCAGTTATTGACGCTCTGGTCTGCCGCCGCCTGTGCCTTATAGGCCAGCCATTTATACTTGGCGGCAGTCACGCCGTCCATGCCTGTCCTGCTGCCGTCGGCATAATCCCAGTCCTCCCCCTGCTTACCGGCCTGTCCCCGGACGCTCCACTCCTCGCCGCAGAAGAGATCCGCAATCTGTATGGCGATTTCAGGATGCTCACAGGCATCCGTAATCGCGAAGGCTGCCCCGCTCACATTGTGCTGCAGAGTGTAGGGAATGGCCTGATAACCGTTGGGCCCCTCCAGGGGCATCATGATTTCGTACTGGCCATACCGCTCCGGGTTGTTGATATCCAGGAACATCCCTATATGGCCACAGGATACAGTCCCGGCGATAACCGTCCCCTCATTGTTTCCCACAGCCGTCATCTGCTCCAGGCTCTGGGTAAAAGCAGCCGGATCGATCAGGCCGTCCACATACAGGCCGTGGATGTACTCCAGCCCCGCCTTCAGATAATCCTGATCCAGGATGCTCTGGACCTTTCCGTCTTTCACATAGTAGTTGGACTCATCGAAATATCCGAAGGCGTTCAGCAGGAACAGATACGGATCCGCCGCCCAGGTGCCGGTGGCACCTGTGAGGGGGATTTCATCCTCCATGCCGTTTCCGTTGGGATCCCCGTTCTTGAAAGCCATGAGCACATCCCTGAACTCATCCGTCGTGGTGGGCATTTCCTTATCTACGGTCTTCAGCCATTCCCTATTGATCCACATTTTATAGCCGCAGTCCCCATGCCCTTCCCCGCCGGAGTCAACGGAGGGAATCCCGTAGATGTTCCCGTCGGAGCTCTTCATCTGCTCCTCCCATTCGGGATGCTCCGCCAGCCTTTCCCTGAGATTGACCGCATACTGGTCGATCAGGTCGTTCAGGGGTATCAGAATCTTCTCCTCCACGCCGTACTTCTCCAGATCCTGGTTCGAGAAATCGGCGTGCGTGATGACTTCAGGGTAATCGTCGCTGGCCATCAGCAGGTTCAGCTTGTCCTTATACCCTTCCTCCGGCACCAGGGTCAGCTCGAAATCCACATTGGCATACGCCTCCAGGTCCTGGAACACCGTATTCTGCTCCAGCTCCACCACGCCTGGAATCTGGCACATCATCGCCCTGATCGTCACAGTCTCCTCCGGCGGGAAGACGCTCTCCGCCCCTGCCGCCTGCCCGGAGGATCCGGCATCCCCGTCCTGTGCCTCTGTCCCCTCCTGCGGCCGGCTCTCCTGCGCGCTGCCCTCCGAGCCGCCCGAGCCGCATCCGCACATCGCAATCGCTACAGATACCGCCAGCCCCAGCGCCAATCGTCTCTTCCTCTTCATCATGCTCATATCCTCCTTATATTCTTCTATATGATACGGAGCGCCTTTGGCCTCCGTCCACAGGCCCCTTTCGTCCCATTCCCACAGTCATCCCTTCACGGAGCCGATCATCACACCTTTGATAAAATACTTCTGAAGGAAAGGATAGATGACCAGCAGCGGAAGGCTGGACACGATGATCAGCGAATACTTCAAAAGCTCCGACAGATACTGATTGTGGAGCATGCTGTTCACATCCATGCCGCTGCCCATATCCGTCATGTCCACCGTATTCTGGATCAGGATATTCCGCAGCACGATCTGCAGCGGATACTTCCCGGCATCATTCAGGTACACCAGCGCGCTGTAGTAGGAATTCCAGTGCCCCAGGGCAAAATTCAGGGCCATCACCGCCAGTATGGGCTTGGAGAGGGGCAGGACTACTTTGGTGAAATACCGGAGATAGTCTCCCCCGTCCAGGCAGGTGGCGTCAAACAGCTCCTCCGGGACAGAGGACTGAAGGAATGTCCGTCCGATGATCGTCATCCATACATTGCAGGCTCCCGGCAGCACCAGCGCCCATATCGTATCGAGCATGTGCAGCCTCTTGAGCCACAGATACATGGGTATGGTTCCGCCCCCGAAGAACATGGTCACCATGAACAGCGCCGTCATCCCCTTCCTGAGGGGAAATTCCCGCCTGGAGAGGACATAGGCCGCCATCATGGTGACGGCCGTTCCCACCATGGTTCCCACCACTGTATAGAGAATCGTATTCAGATATCCTGACCAGACCTGGCTGTTCTTGAAGACCGCCTGGTATCCCTGTAAGCCAAACTCCACGGGCCAGAAGAAGACTCTCCCCTGCACCAGAGCCTCCGGGCTGGAAAAGGAACAGCTTACGACATAGACCAGAGGGTAGATGGTGCATATGGTAAATAATCCCAGGAACAGATAGATGATTCCAAGGTACGCTTTGTCGCCCGCCGATGTTTTGATATGTCCTGCCATAGTTCCTCCCCCTTTCAAAAAAGGCTGGTCTCCGAGACCTTGCCCGCCACTGTATTGACCAGAAGCAGGATGACGAAGTTCACCACCGCATTAAACAGCCCCACCGCTGTGGAAAAGCTGAACTGCGCCTGCACGATGCCCGTCTTGTACACATAGGTGGATATGATCTCCGACACGCCGTAATTCACGGGATTCTGCATCAGGAACACCTTCTCGAACCCTACGCTCAGGATGCTGCCTGTATTCATGATCAGGGAAATGATGATGGTAGGCGCGATACAGGGCAGGTCCACATAGATGACCCTCTGTAGCCTGCTGGCCCCGTCCAGGGCCGCCGCCTCATACAGGGAAAGGTCCACGCTGGAAAGCGCCGCTATGTACAGCACGGATCCATACCCTGCCCCCTGCCAGACGCCGGAGAGGACATAGGCCGGCCGGAAGAACCCCCTCATTCCCAGGAAATTCACCGATTCCTGCCCCAGCAGGTTCAATACCCCGTTTACGACGCCATAGCGGTAAGAGAAAATCTGGTTCAGGATGCCCACCACTACCACCGTCGAGATAAAATAGGGGGCGAAGGAAATCGTCTGCAATGTCTTTTTGATCCTGGCGTTCCGGATTTCGTTAAAGGCCAGAGCCAGCAGGATCGGAAAAGGAAATCCGACTATCAGCCCCAACAGGCTCAGCACGATGGTATTCCTCAGGATATCCGTAAAAATCGGCGTTCCGAACAATTGTTCGAAGTATTTCATTCCTGCCCACGGACTTCCCAGAATCCCTTTGCGGACACTGTAATCCTTAAACGCAATCAGAATCCCGGACATCGGGACATAACAGAACAGTATAATGCACGCTATCGGTATGATCGCCAGAAGATATAGCTGCAGCATGCTCTTTTTCCCAAAGTACCTTTTCTTCAGCTTCGACAGAGTACCCATGGTACACCCCCTTATTCTTCTTCCAGGCGGCATCCGGATTCCCCGCCTGTGTTGGCTTAAATCTATCACGGAGGCGGAAACCGCGTAAAGAGTCGATTTTTGTCCATTGTGTCCAAAATCGTTCCCCTTCTCAGTATCTCCCATGTCATAAAGCCCATCCATCGGATTTGCGGGGCGAAAAAAGCCCGGCATGATGACCAAGGGGCAGTTTTCCCGCCGGCGCCACAGGATTCAGACTAAAAGCGAAAAAAAGCCTCCGGGGGGGCAATCCCTCAGGAGGCTATATAGCTTTGTATGGATTTGTATAGAAAGACGCTTTCAGGACACAGGGGCAGGTCGCTTTTCCGATACGCACAGATACTCCCCCATCCACTGCAAGATTTCATTCTCAAAGGGGAACACGTCTCCCTCCGGCGCGGGCAGCTCCCCGTAGATTTCTTTCGTCTCTGTGGCGGCGTATCCTGTGCTCCTGCAGACCTGTTCCCACTCTTCTATATCGTAGAGTTTTTCATGCAGGGAATAGCTTTCATCCAGTGTGCCGTATAGATATTCCCATTTTTTCGTATTTTCCGAGGTATGGTCCCCCACGATGCTGATGTTGTACACCGCATGGCCGCCGGGCCTCAGCACCCGGTATCCCTCCCGGAAGCCGTCCATCATTTTGGACTGCATGCTCTCAAATCCGCCGTTTGAGACCACCATGTCGATGCAGCCGTCCCGAATCGGCAGATGGGCGCAGTCACAGGCCAGGCACACGATATCCACGTAAGGGTTCACCATCTCCTCGCTGAAATACCGCTTGTTGTACTTGAGGATGCGGTGGGACAGGTCTGCCATAATCACGAGACAGGGCCAGTTGATGCGCTGTAAGTCGTACTTTAGGCCGCTGCAGGTGCCGCAGGCCATGTCCAGGATTACCCGGGGGCGGAGTTTTTTCAACGTCTGCCAGCGCACCTCGCTACAGGGAACGGCACCCATCTGATAGCGCGGATTCCCCGGATGGCGCTGTTCCCGGAGATAATCCTGGTAATTCCTCATGTACAGAGACCACAGCTCTCCAGGAATCTCACGGGAGCCAAAATATACCACGCCGTCTGTCACATCGTAGGGATGGCTGTTTTTACAGACAAAACTTATCTTGTTTTCGTCTTTGTTCCCAAGGGAAAGCTTTTCTCCGCATTCCGGGCAGCGCATCAGCTCCTCGATCCGCCGCAGCCCCGGCTCCGTGTTGCCCATCATTTCTCCCAGGGCCTTTGCGAAATAGGGCGCTGTCTCCCGCAGCGTGTTCTCGCCGAGAAGGCTGGCAGGTATGGAGACCTTTCTCTCCCCCGTCCTGGGGCGTCCCTCCTGGCATGTGCCGCTTTCCTGGTGTGCCCTGCCCTCCTGACAGGCCGCGCTTTCCGTTCTCACGATGCCCGCCTGGACGGTCAGCTCCAGGCTTCCCTCGGCCAGCTCCCTGGCGATATTGTAGAGTTCCCTGTCGGAGCAGTAGGTGGACAGGCTGCCCAGGAGCCTTCGCCTTTCGGCATCCGGGAAGAGGGCTTCCACGCTGGCTGGGAGGGCTTTCTGGCTGCTTTTCTGGGCAAATGTAAGATCCCCTTCCACGATGCTGTCTATGGTCATATGGAACAGCCATGCCAGCTCCCGGAACATGTCGATGTCCGGCAAGTTCCTTCCTCCCTCCCATTTGCTGACGGCCTGGGCGCTGACCCCCAGCTTTTCGGCCAGGGCCTGCTGGGACAGGCCCGCTTTTTTCCGCAAGGCCGCTATTCTGATTCCTATCTGTTCTCGGTCGATCATTTCCGGTACCTCCTGGTTTTTGTCATGTCTTCATACATTCACAGGCTGCGGGCACACCGGGACGGCTCTGGCTTTCATGGGCTTTTGTCCGGCCGCTTTCTGCTTTGTATAGGAATATTATAGCTTTAAAAAGCTGCCGGCCGCAAGAAAGCAGAGGTTGATATTTCCGCTTCCCGGTTCAACCGGAGAGATACTGTCACTCCCATTCCTCTAAATCAAGTCTTTCCTGAATTTAATATCATCATGGATTGCTCTCCTTTACATATGCAAGCATAATATAAGTTGGTTTTACCTCTCTGTGAAAGGCGACCGACTTCACCTTCCCTATAATTTATCTACAAATCATAAAAATGCAGTAGATTTTTTTGAAGAATTGTGTATAATAGAGAAAGAGGCAAATTCTGTCTCCGCAAAATTGTTCTTTCGCACTTGTAAAGTGTTTTTTGGCCGACGAGGCCGCATTTGAAAGGATAATTTGACCGACGAGGTCTCTCTGGGCAGCCAGAGCAGGGCATGGTTAGCGCCATGCCCTTTTTGTCTCAAAAGGAGGTACAGCACTTGCAAGAATATCTGAAAGCACAAAACAAAACAAACGAGACCGTCCTGAGAAATACATACAGTTCTGACGAACTTGGCCGCTTTTCAAAATCAGATTATCGGTGGGCAGACAACAGAACCAAACCTTTCCGACATAAAGCCGTAAAGAAAGGCGAAATATATCAGTTTGAGTTTGGGAAAAACTTTATCCCTGAAATGTCCTATGAACATAGAGGACTTGTGATTGGCGTGAAGCAAAAACTGCTCTATGTTCTCCCGATTTTTTCCTTTGATTCGCATAAGCATTCTGATGTTTATCATCCCATTGACCATCCTGATTCCAAAAGTGATATGTTTCTACTGAAAAACAGCGAATTTTCATTCATCATCCGTGATTCGGTATTAAAACTGAATGATATCAGGACTGTCAGTGTCAATAGGATACTTTACCAGCAAAGCGGACGAATTTTGCCTTCGTCAGGTACATATAAGCAAATAGAAAAGCTGGTACTGCAAAAGTATTTCTCCAATTTTTATCATGATTTTGAACAGAATCTCCAAGCTGTCAACATCTTAAGCGAACAGCTCAGAGACGCTGCTGAAGCCAACAATGCACTCAAAGCTGAAAACGAACAGCTCAAAGCAGAATTGGAGGCATTGCGAAATCAGACCTCAGAGCCAAAGAATGAATCTCGATAGTCTTTTCCCAAAACCTCCAATGCGTGTTTCCTGACGATGCGGTCACTATTCCGCCCCGCCTCTCTCGTACTGGAAAAACCCTTCCCCAGTGGCTATATTGAACAGTCCGTAGCAAGGCAAGGTCTGGCGGCTTCCCCCATCCTCCTGATAGCTCCCCCGCCCCATCCACCATGACAGGAACTCCTCCGGAATCTCTTCCAGCGGAACGCCCGGCGTATAGAGCAGAAATTCCTCTCCGTCCTCCAGGCCATATGGTCTTGCGGCGATATATAACACGTCATCTTCTATCCATTCCTCCCCTTCCTCCTTTTCCGTGTCGAGCTCGGCCAGGGTCATCGAATAGATATATGGGGTTATCTGCCTGATATCTTCAAACCGCCCGCTGAAATCGCAGAGATAGCATGTGCCTTTGGAATAGCCATCGCCTGTGGCATTTTCATGGTCGAAATGCTGTCCGGCAAATGAGCCGTCCTGGTTCAGCACAAGCTCTGTCCCGGAGGAGCTTGCGCCGCTTGCAAACAGAAACTCTATGGGAAAGACAGGGGCCAGCGGCATCGCTCCCTCCAGAGGTTCCGGCACAATGTCCTGACCGTCTTCCCGGAGGGCGATATAGGCATCATTGGCAGAATCATATTGATAGATGTTATTTCCGTCATCTGTTATCGCATAATTGGCCATCAGCCTACCAGCGTCCTGTCCGGCGGACTTCCGATATCTTACCTCAAAACGATAGACCTTCCTCTCCCCGACCATTCCGTCTGTAGGATCCGTGGGTTCTAACACATAGTCAGCCGCCCATTGGCCTGCGTCGGACAGATACCTCTGCAGAATTTCGCCCGCTTCTTCGCCGGAAATCTGTTCCTCCTGTGCTGCGGTTCCCGATCCCGTCCCTGTTTCTGCCCTGGTTCCCATCCCTACATCCGTTCCGGTTCCCGTTCCTGCTCCGGCTTCCGCTCCGGTTCCGGCTCCCGCCGCAATCCTCACTTCCACATTTTCCACCGACAGATACACCACCTTATCTTCCCCGGACGGGTCCCGCATCCTATTTACCCCGATTTTATACCAGGCGCCTTTTTCCACATCCAGCTTCACAGGCATCCCCGGCGTGATGTAAGTCGGCTCTCCATATGCGTTCTCCTGACTGGCCTCCACCGGGAGCAGCACGATCATACCGTCTCCCATCCCCTCCCCGGCATACAGGGTAAGGGTATTGCCCTTGGGGCTGATTTCCTCATCCGAATAATAAAAGCTCTCGGTGCCCTCTGCCGGTATGGTCACCTTTATCTGCCAGGTCTTCGGCGAAGTGGTCAAAAAGCATACCGCCACGATCAGGCAGAGGAAAACGGAGACCAGCACCACCCAGAATCCGGGCTTTTTATAATCCAATACCGCATTTACCCGCTGCTTCACTCCCACCTCTCCAAAAGCGGGCGGACAGGCCAGAACCATTCTGCGCTGTGTACTACAGTTCAGTAGTGCAAATAAATAGGATTTCTTTTCCGCTTCGTCCAGCCCGCGGATTACCTTTTCATCACAGGCCAGTTCCATATCCCTGGACAGCAGGATATAGGCCACCCAGGACAGCGGGTTGAACCAGTAGACCGCAAGCAGCAGATAGCCCAGCAGCTTCCACCAGTGGTCTCCCCTCCTGATATGGGCCTGCTCATGAGCCAACATGTACCCCATCTGGCTTTCCTCCGCGCTGGAAGAAAGATAGATTCTGGGGCGAAACATCCCAAGGATGAAAGGCGATGGCACCCTATCCCCGATCCATATGTTGTCCCGCAGAAGGATGGCCTCTGAGACGCTCCCGCGCAGGCGGAGATAACCCACCAGCGCATAGCCCAACAGGCAGCCTAAGCCAATCATCCAGAGGATTCCCCCTGTCTCCATCCAAAGATACGGCAGATTCGCCCTGGATTCTGCCGCCAGGGAATGCCCGCCGGGGACTGTCCCGTCGGGACGGACGGCCACCGGCACTCCGCCGCCTATGCCATCAGGACGGATATCCATAGACGCTCCGCCGCCTATGCCATCAGAACGGGCATCCATAGACGCTCCGTCGCCCATGCCATCAGAACGGGCATCCATAGACGCTCCGCCGCCTATCTCGATAGGGCTGACAATCGTCGGCCCTCCGTCCGCAGCCATGGATTCCCCGGAAAAGCGAACCATGGCAGAGGCGATGTCCTCCACGTTGGGAACCAGACTGACGGTGCTCTCAAAGGAGACCGGGCAGATCAGCCGGATGGCCACAATCCCCCACAAAATACAGCGAATCCATTTCGGCGCTTTCCTCAGAAGCAGCCGCAAGGCGATTACCGCCAGTATCAGCCAGCTTGCCGCGATGCTCATATGCAACACTTTCGAGAATACTCCGCCCATCCTCACACCTCCCGTCTGCCGTCAATAATCCTACGTATCTCTTCCGTCTCCTCCTCCGTAAGGGGCTTCCCTTTCGTGAACGCCGCGATGAACGCCGGAAGGGAGCCGTCAAAGCTGTCCTCCACATATTTCCGGCTCTGCAGCGAATAGAACTCCTCTCTGGAGATCACCGAGGTCACGACTCCGTTGTCGTTCCGGAACAGCCCCTTGTCGCATAAGCGCCGGAGCACATTGTGGGCCGTGGTGCGCTTCCAATTGAACTCCACTGCCGTAAGCTTTACCAGCTCTGAGGAGGTGACAGGCTCCCGTTCCCAAATCATGTCCGCGTAGCGGGCTTCTATCACGCCTAATTGTATCTCCTGCATTTTTCTCCCTCCTTACAGACCATTCTTTGTGGTCTCACATACAGACTACACTATATGGTCTGTGTTGTCAAGGGGTTTTATGGCTCTGTATACGTTTCCTGCTCATCTGCTTTCTGCTATAGTATCCGAAACAGAGCGAAATCATGAATCTCCATCCGCAACCGCAGGTTGCCGAAAAGAACTTCCATGTTGGTGGCATACAGCGTCATTATTGTGTATAATACAAACCAATGAGGAGGCACTGCAATGAAGTTATCAGAGAAAATCATAGCGCTAAGAAAAGCAAACGGAATGACGCAGGAAGAACTGGCATCCATCTGTAATGTCAGCAGGCAGTCCATCTCCAAATGGGAGGCCGATATCGCATTACCGGAGACGGAAAAACTGCTGATACTGGGAGAAACCTTTCAGGTATCGATGGATATTTTGCTAAAAGATGAACTGGCATTGCACGAGGTGAAAGAGGTTCCTGTCTGCGGCAATAATGCAATCCGAAAAAAGAAACAGGAATTGTACGAGGGCATATTGATAAAAGAAAGCATAATGGACGACAGCATCATTGATTGCCTTAACATTCATAAAATCGAATTGTGGCATACCGGCGGAAAACCAAAATATTGGACAGCCCTGTTCTTTACCAGCGGCAGAAAAGATTTTCCGGAGCAGCTTTCAAAAGTCATGCTGTCCGTCCCTGACGAGGGAGAGAATTGGTTTGTTGATTTTAAGGCAGGAAATGAAAAATATATTGTCTTTCAGGATAAAATTTTAAAATATCAGATTGGAAATCAGGCCGAAAAAGACCGTGTGCGCATGGAATGCAGGAAATTAGGCATCTCAGATGAACAGATGAATTGGCCGGAATAGGAGGGCAACATGAGAGTTTTATTGACATCAGCAGGTTTGGAAACAGAGGAAATCAAAGGGGGTTGATAGACACGAAATTAGACGTCCATTGTATAACAGGGGAAAAGAGAGGAAAGCTGGCATATCCCTTAAAAAAGAATGTGAGGCTCACAAATACATGCGCCCTTGTAATACGAGATTTTCCGGATGGGGTGGAAATAATCGGAGAATAGAAAGGTTCCTGCCTGTTCCGAGTACATGCTCCCAGGGAGAACCCGGAAGACGGATATAGAATGTCTGCCTATCCTGTCGTGTAATTTCCGAAACAATTCCTCGCTTATTCTGGTGTCATAAGGAATTGTCTACAAATAACTGCTACGAGTTGAAAGCCGTTTTCCTTGTGTTTCAGGGCTTTTTCCTACAGAAGTTGTAGCAGTTATTTTCCGACAGTTCCTAAGTAAAATCATCCATTTTCAAATACTGGTTTTGCCTGTGATAAAGATTATCATACAGTTCAATCGACCCAATAACCGTGCTATCCTCATAAACCCTCACACAGTTCCAATCCATATCAAGCCGAACCATCCTGCGTCCAATCATCCTCCAGGCACCGTCACCTCAATTTCTTCGAAAAGTGCAGGACCAGATCGTCATCATTCACACATTCTCCATACGGCGCACATACCTTATCGCGAAACCAAACACCGGAGCCGTCCGGTATATAACCGCGCTTCACATACATTCGCTGGGCGCTTCCGTAACCGCTGTGGAGTCCGACGCCAATGGTGACCACGTCCGCATACCTTGCAGCGATTTCTTCCGCCACGTCCATCAGGACGGTGCCGATTCCAAGCTTCCTGTATTTTTCCAATACCCCGAAATCCACCAGCTCCGGATAGCCCTTCCCGACAAAGGGGCCGCTTGTAGGATTAGGATACACATTTAAATATCCCACGGGCCTGCCCTCATATTCCGCCACCAGGGAAACTGCCTTTCCCGCCCTCTGGTCTTCCAGCCTTTTCAGGTATTTTTCAACGGACGCATCCCAGCCCTGCTCAATCTCGGCCTCTGTAATCGCCTGTGCGTCCTCCTGTTCCATGTTGCGGATTGTCAATCGTCCTTTCGATAAATAAACCATGAACCATATCCCTCCTCTGTTTCCATCCTCTTCCTCATCCTGCCGGGGCACCCTCCGTTCCGCCGCAAAGCCCCCGGAGAGCGCCGCAGCCTGGGACAGCCTATGTCCTTATGCAAAGGAATACTCACACTCCGCCTGTAGCTGCTGCAGGCCCTCTTCGCTTCCGGCACTTTGGGGATGTACAGGTTTACGCCGTTTACATATTTTTGGATTTCTTTTATCAGCTCTTTGGGCAATACGATATCTGCATTGATATAGCTCATTTTTTCTCCTTTCGACAATTCGTGATCAAAAAGAGAAATCCTATGCGTTTATCTTCTTGTCCCTCTCTGCCCTCAAAGCGTTAAAGGCACACACCTCGCATAAAAATAATCATATTAGATACGCTCCCTTCTTAAGCCTTCTATTTCTTACGGTATCCATTTTACCGCTGCCATACGCCCGCGTCAAGCCTTTCCGCCCCTTTCAACACAAAGCCCTATAATCACATGGTAAACGCCGTTTCCACACAGAACGGGCGTTTGGCGGCTATTGCATATTTGATATTTTGTATTGTGGCAATAGGCGTAGCTGAGAAAAAAGGTCATTAAAAAGTCAGTAGCCGAGATGTGTTAAGCCTGTATTTTGGAAAGCAGCGCCTCTTGTAATACCTGGGAAAAGTTGATTCCCATAGAAATGGCGCGGTCGTTCAGCCATGACGGTATGGTTAAAGTCTTTTTTACCGCTTTCGTGTCCTGATACTGGTTCATGTCACATGATACAAGGGAGGAAAAACCGTCAGCCGCATGATTGGCAGAGATATCGGAGGGAGAAGCGATATTATCTCCATGTTCTAACAATGACAAAAGGTCTCCATCTCTATCAGTATCATCATATGCGCTCCGCCGGATAAATTCAAGGGGCTTTTCATGCACTTCGGGAATTCTTTCTCCGAAAAAATCCTCAATACTCTTTGCCTGCGGTTCCTTCAAAGGCTATAATGAAAAAAGAAAAAAATATTTCAAAAAACTTGTAAGGTTTTTGGAACTGGGAAGTCTTATAAGCGAGGAGGTGAGAAAGTGGCAGGTTTCGAAGAAGAATTTGAAAAAATCTATATCAGATACTTTAATGATGTATTTCTTTTTCTCAAAAAGCTGTCAAAAGACGAAAGCATTGCAGAAGAGATCACAAGCGAAGCTTTTTTTAAGGCAATGGGTTCCATAAATCATTTTCGCGGCGAAACAGACGTCCGTGTCTGGCTTTGCCAAATTGCAAAAAACTGTTATTTCTCCCACTTGAAGAAGCAACAGCGTATTGAAACTATGGATGATATGGATTTCCCGGACACCCAAGACACCATTGAGGAACGAATAGCAAAGCAATGCGATGCCATGCAGATCCATCGCCTGCTGCATCATTTAGAGGAACCCTATAAAGAAGTTTTTATGCTGCGGGTCTTTGGAGAGTTAAGTTTTAAACAAATTGCAGATATTTTTCAAAAAACAGATAACTGGGCCTGCGTCACTTATCACCGGGCAAGAAATAAAATATTATCGCAAATGGAGGACAAAGATGAGCCATACATGTAATATAATCAGAGACATCCTTCCGCTTTATGCAGAAGACATGGTAAGTACGGATACACGGGAGTTTGTCAGTGAACATCTGGAACATTGTGAAGCCTGCCGTGCAGAGCTTGCACATATGCGGAAACCTGCGGACTTTATCCCCGACGCTGCTGTTGTTCCGCTAAAAAGAATCAAAAAAGGATTATTTATCAAACGACTTCAGACTGTTTTTTTTACTGCAATTTTGGCATGCGCCATAGCGGCGGTTGCTTTCGGGATTCTAACATCCCCTAAATTTTTCCCCTATTCCGACGGCTTGTTCCAAGTTATCGATGGCCCTGACGGGAGCATTGCCATCACATTTGACAATAAAGTGACAGGTTATAGCTGTATGAAAGAATTCGACAATGAAACAGAAACTGAGATTTATCGCATAAATGCCTGGACTACAACCTGGGACTTACATTCCTCTCATCGCGGAAGACAAAACATGGTCATACCTTCCGATAGAGAACCTAAAATCCGGATTTTCTATGCCCAAAACGACGGTTCTGAAGATGTGCTGATTTATGGGTCAAATGAAAATGCAGAAGAAAATGGCGTGACACTGCCAAGACTGATTCTCATGCCGTACTTTTTATTCGCCCTTTTCGCCCTTGTTGCCCTGGCAATTATGCGGTTCCTATTGAGAAATAAGTCGGCTGTCACGATTTGGCTTGACAGAGTGCTGTTATTCCCCATTTCCTACCTTGCAGCGCATCTTTGCACAAAGGGAATCCGCTTTACCACGTATTCGTCACAACGGGATTTCTGCATTATCCTTCTGGTCGCTATCCTGTTCTATTTTGCCCTGTTGACAGGAAAATCTCTCTATCAAGCAAAAATAGCGGCATCTCAGAAGAAAGCCGAACAGGAACGCTGAGCGCGCTTTGAGGGGGCACACATGAAAAAATCTCTATTTAGGCCAACGGATATATTAGAGCTAAGTATTGCATATATTTTCTGCTTTTTTCTGAATTTGCTTTTTGATTATGGAAAGACTTTAGACTTGGATTCTTATCTTCTGGAAGCTTTTTTGAAGAATTACATGGATTACCGGACCTTAATTGTCCTGGTATTTACATCTATTGCAATTGTTTTTCACTATCAAATGCTGCGCAGAAAAAAGGAGGAAATATTTTGCAGAATACTTGTAGGAGCTACTGTATTTCATATCACGATTCGGTATATACAGGATTGTCTAAGGATATTAATTCCCGTTTATTTCTTATCGGTTTTTGCAAATTTTTATCTGAATTTCAACTTGGCCAGCAATTTTTACTTAGTTCTTATTCTTATCACTTATATACTAATCAGCGCAAGGCAGGTGCGGAAATATGAAAATTTTTAAGTTCTTTGTTACACAAATATTTTTAAGAAAAGCGATACTTGGCATAGGTATGATTCTGTTGCTTTGCATGGCAAATTACATTACTTTTACTGCTGCCCGTTCCATTTTATCCACTTTTCAAGGGTATCAGGAAACAAACTATATCAATCAGGAAGGGGTTTACATCGCTAATTTAGACCCGGACAGCCCTATGGATATGGGTTTCATAAGCGAAAACGGAACACAGGCAGTATATGACTATTTAAATAGTAATTTTGATTATGCTTTTTATACAGATGGATTTATTGTATCTATCCCTAACCCTGACGGTATGGAAATCTCATTGGGCTATATGAATGAGGGGTATTATAACTTAAAACAATTTGAACTTTCACAAGGGACAGATTTAGATTTCAATTACCAATTTGACAGGGAAATACCTGTTCTCATAGGAAAAGGGTTAAGCAAAACATACCCGGTCGGGTCAACCATAAAAATGGAAGAATCTGTCCTTGGGCGACCCATAACGCTAAAAGTTCAAGGGGTTTTGAAGCAGAATGCTTACCGTTCTAATTATTATGCTCTCAATTCCAAGACCTACTACAATTTTTCGATTCTGGTTCCTGTAAATGAGGAATTTCTGAATCACGCAGCGATAGACCTTACATTAAATGGCCTCATGGATGTTGCCATTCTGGGAACCACAAAGGAAGAAACAGCGGATTTAGGGAAGGTCATCAATGATAATTTGGGCTTAGAATTTAATTTCCTCAGCCAACAGGATAACTATGATTATTTCAAGGAATATTATCTTCATGCCTTAAAAATGATATGCATCATCACCTTTGTCTTGCTTATCGTCATAACCTGTCTTTCTATTTGGAATGCATTCGTCAGTGTCCGTTCCATGTTGAAAGACTTTACAATCAATCTATTGGTGGGATTAAGTGATTCCAAGCTGAAACAAATTTTTTACGGTTATTTCGGGATACTTTCCTTTCTGAACCTAACGGCTGTTTTTATCATCACTGCTTTCAACAGATATGGGTGTTGGTTAAGAAAAGATGCTACTTTCGCCACTTACGGATTGTTTGGTTTGATAGGAATGGACTGGCTGGCTTTCTTGTTGGTAGCCGTTTCTGACATTCTTATCGGAGTAATTGTCGTGGAAAGCATGTTATGGAAAGTCAAAAAAATTCCGATTTCCCTGGGGGTATTACAATGACGAAAATAATTGATTTAAGGGTGAAAGAAAAAATTTATAAGAGCAGAAAGTCGCGGCTTTCCATATTAAATGACTTCAGCCTTCAAGTGGCCGCCGGTGAAAAAATTGCCATTGTAGGCGAATCCGGAGCAGGAAAAAGCTCCTTGCTGAATATCATCGGATTGATAGACAGAAATTACCATGGCGAATATACTCTTTTGGGTTCGCTGACGAATGATTTACATGCAAGCAAGTTAGCGCAATGGCGAAACCAAAAGATCGGTTTCGTTCTTCAAGAGTCAGCGCTTATCAATTCTTTGACGATTGAAGATAACATCAAACTGCCTTTCCTTTACGCAGAGAAAAAAACGTTTCAGCCAGAGGATTTCGAAAGTGTAATCAGTGCAATCGGCTTGAAACCTATTCTAAAAAAGAAGCCGCTTGAGTGTTCTGGCGGTGAAAAAGCCAGAGCTGTATTTGCCAGAGGGATCATTATGAAACCTCAAATCATTTTAGCTGACGAGCCTACGGCGTCTCTGGATATGGAGAACAGAGAAAGAATTGTATCCTTGCTTTTTAAAATGAACAAAGAATTTAACACTACTGTTATTACTGTCACTCATGATCTGGAAATAGCCAATCGTCATGATAGAGTGATTCAACTTGAAAGGAGTAAATAAAATGGGATTTTTCGCAATGATTGCGTCAATGCTGCTGGGGATATTTTTTATTGTCATCGGATTATCCCGCAGACAGCATAAGGGGTGGTCTATAATTCTGATTACACTCGGAATCGTGTTTGTTCTGATTGCGGTTTATTTGGGATTTCCTAAATAAAACTCCTCATAATGCATCCCCTCAATGAATGTGTCAAATCGGCATGAAACAGGGGGCTATCGGGAAATAACGTCTGCCCACAATATATGGCTGTGATTCCAATACGCCACAGTATATATCGTAGGCATACTGCCGTTTCCCAACATCCCCACTTTCCGTTCAAGGGCATCTTTCCGTATCTGCCCCGCCAAACCCCCCGGGAGCGGGCAAGCCAGAGCAAATCCCAGGCCCCGCAGCTCTCCCGCAACCCTACGGGAGCCCACAGGCGGCCTGGGACTTTTTTCGCCCGAATTGCCTGACGCTCTGCTCCGAAAGCAGAACACGAATCCGGAGAACCCTGGGGCCGGCAATCAGCCGTCAGCGCGCGGACACATACTTATGCAGCGTCCTGCGCACCGCCCCGGGGCCTGCGAACAGTTCCGCGGCCATCCCTTCGATGCGCCGGCCCAGTCCCGCCGCGTACAGATCCACGCCGAACACGTCCTTCCGGCCAAACAGCTCCTTCAGGCAGGAGAAGTCCTGCTCCCCTTCCCTCACTTCCAGCGGCGCCACGATTGCCCGCAGCTCCTCCAGCAGCGGATCCGGGGAGGGCTCGAATTCTTTGCCCTGGTCGTCGATGCCCCGGATATACCGGGCATATCCCGCCAGCACCAGCGGCAGCAGCACCAGGTCGTCCATGTCCAGCCCTTTTGCCTGATAGGCCTTGATGGTCTCGCCGAACCGGATAGGGAGCTTTTGGCTGGTGTCCGTGGCGATGCGCTGGGGCGCGTCAGGCATGAAAGGATTGGGCAGACGGCGGTTCAGCACCGCGTCGATGAAGTCCCCGGGCTTCAGGACGCCGGGATCCACCACCACGGGCATGGCCTCGATGTGGCCCAACTTCGTAATCAGCCCTCTGATATCCTCGTCCGCCATTTCGGCCGAAATCAAGTCATACCCCAGCAGACATCCGTAAATGGACATGGCCGTGTGAAGGGGGTTCAGGCAGGTGCAGACCTTCATCCGCTCCACCTTGTCCACGGTCTCCCTGTCCACGTACATCACGCCGCCCAGCTCCAGGGGCGGACGGCCGTTGGTGTAGTTGTCTTCGATGACCAGGTACTCCGTCTCCTCCGCGTTGACGAAAGGCGCGGTATAGGTGCGCTTATCCGTGAGGATGGTATAATTGTCTTCAAATCCGTCCTCCGCCAGCATTTTCTGCACTTTCTCGTCCGGGCGGGGGGTGATCTTGTCGATCATGCTCCAGGGGTAGGTGACCTTGGCGGAATCCTGCACATAGTCCAGGAATTCCTTCGGCACCAGTCCCTCCTGGGCCCACCTGGCGGCATAGGCGACGACGGCGGCTTTCACCTTATCCCCGTTGTGGGAGCAGTTGTCCATGCTCTGGAGGGTCAGGGGCAGCCTCCCCGCCAGGAAACGCTCGTACAGGAGCAATGTCACCTTTCCCATGATCAGCGCGGGCTTCAGTCCGCGCTCCAGGTCTGCGGGTGCTACCCCATAGCCCTTCTCCGTGATGGTGAAGGAGATCATCTGCAGGCTGGGATTGGCGAAAATCTCCGCCAGCCTGGCCCAGTCCGCCTCAAACTGGGCATCCGCCTTCAGGCTCTCCGTCACGGAGGCGATGACCTTCTTCTGGATATTGCCGTCGGACTGCAGACAGACCAACAGGCTTAAATTGTCGTAAGGCGCATAGGCCTTGTGGATGATTTCAAAGTCAAAGCCCTCGGCAACAATGACACCTTTGTCATATTTCCCGGAGTCCAGCGCCTGCTGTAAAATCGCCGCCGGGAACGCCCGGAACAGGTTCCCCGCCCCGAAGTGCACCCAGACCGGCTCCTCATGGGTCTTCTTGCGCACTGCTTCGATGTCGAACTGCGGCATCTGATATCCTTTTTCCGCCCACTGGGGGTTGATTCCATTTTTGATATCCATCAGTTTCATGAATGATAACTCCTTTTCTCCAGGCTATCCTCTCGGAATTTCCAGGCCCCATGTCACGCGGCTTTCCCAAAGGCGTTTTCGTCGATTCCCCCGCTTTTCCAGGAATCTTTCTGGCCTGATTCACGATTCTGGTTTCCGGAATTCCGGGAGACTGCCGGGGAACCGCCTGTGGCAGCTGCTCCTTCCATTCCGGAGGGAAAATATCCCTTCGCCGTCCCGGAAGATGCGGGCTGCCCCGAAGCGATTCCGGTTCTGACCGGTTTTTCAGCCGGAATGCGCTTCTTCCAAGATTGCCTGTTTCTAACTTGCCTGTTTCCAGAATTGCCTTTCTTCTTGGATTGCCCTTTTTCCTAGATTGCCTGTTTCCTAGATTGCCTTTCTTCCAGGATTGCCTTTCTTCTTGGATCGCCTTTCTTCTTGGATCGCCTTTCTTCTTGGATCGCCTTTCTTCTTGGAATTCCTCTCTTCCAGGTCCAGCTTATCCTACTTGTCCAGCTTATCCTACCTGTCCAGCTTATCCCACTTGTCCAGCTTATCCTACCTGTCCAGCTTATCCAGCATGTCCAGCTTATCCAGCATGTCCCAAATGCCCCACATATACATAATGCCCAAAGCCCGGTCATACAGGCCGTATCCGGGGCGCACGTTTCCGGGGCCTTCATCCCACAGATGCCGCCCGTGGTCAGGGCGGATATAGCCCTCGAACCCGCAGTCATGGTATGCCTTGAGGATATCCAGGATGCCTGTGTCCCCGTCGCAGTCCCTGTGGCTGGCCTCGGAGAAATCCCCGTTCTCGAAGTGCTTCACATTGCGGATATGGGCAAACGCGATCCTGTCGCAGTGCTTGCGGACGATACTTGCCACATTGTTCTCCGGATTCGCGTTCAGGCTGCCGGAACAAAGGGTAAGGCAATTATAGGGATCGTCCACCATCCCCAGGAACTTGTCAATGGACGCCGCGTCCACCAGCAGCCTGGGCAGGCCGAAGATATCCCATGGGGGATCGTCCATGTGGATGGCCATCTTGATATCGCACTCATGGCACACCGGCATCAGCTGCTCCAGGAAATACTTCAGGTTCTCCCAAAGCTTCTCCTTGGTCACAGGCTTGTAAGCCTCGAACAGCTCATCCAGTTTCGCCATCCGCTCCGGCTCCCACCCGGGGAACGTCAGGCCGTGCAGATTGTTCAAAATATAATCCGCCATCTCCTTGGGGTCGTCATGAATCTTGCCGGCCTCGTAATACAGCGCCGTGGAGCCGTCCCCCACCGGATGGAACAGATCCGTCCGCGTCCAGTCGAACACCGGCATGAAGTTATAGCAGATCACCTTCACCCCGAACCCGGACAGATTCCGTATGGTCTGGATATAATTGGCGATATACCCGTCCCGGCTGGGCAGGCCGATCTTGATGTCGTCATGGACATTCACCGACTCCACCACGTCCATGTTGAACCCATAGGGCTCCAGCGCTTTCTGTACCCGCGCGATCTCCTCCACTTCCCAGACCTCGCCGGGCATTTTGTCATGCAACGCCCACACGATGCTGGTCACGCCCGGAATCTGCTTGATGTCGCTCAGCTTGATGTCGTCATTGCCTTCGCCGTACCAGCGAAAACCCATTTGCATTCCCATAAAATGATACCCCTCCTGTCTTTTTTATTTTGCGCCACATATTGTAAGCGCTTACATTTCCTTATTTTAATACCTTCTTCCAATTTATGCAACCATTATATTCCAAATTTCCAATATACTAAATTCAAACTCACTTGCACCCCAGGCCCGGAAGAATGCCCCATCACTTTGGGCATTCTTCCGGGCAAATGAACTTCTCATGCAGCCTGGCTAATTTTTTACAGCCTGGCTAATTTTTTACAGCCTGGTATCCCAAACCCCGCAGAAGGAATCCACCGGATCCTGCCCCACGAAAGCCTCCGCGCCCGTCGTCAGCTTCTCCACCAGCGCGTCAAAGGTGCTGTCCAGCACGTCATAGGTATTGATATAAGTCCGCGCCTGGGGAATGTCCGCCAGCACGAAAGGCTGCTTGGTGCCGACGACGATGACCGGAAGCTCATGCACATACCAGGGAATCTCCCCGCCGCCCTTGGTCATGCCGAAAGACGGCCTGGCCACCGGCTGGAATCCCCCCGCGATGTCCACCACGGTGATGATCAAATCCTGCTTTGCCGCGAAATCCTTTATGGCATCCTTCCCGGCAAAATACAGGTTGAGATCGGGCTTTCCGCCGGTTTCCGCTTCCTTCAGCATCTTCTGGACCGGGCTCTCATAAAGAAACACCTGGAAGCCCCGCGCCTCCAGCTTTTCCTTCAGCTTATCTGCGGGGGACACCTTATTCTTGTTCAACAGCGAGCCAAGCCCCGGCGCTTCCAGCCCCTTCACGTAGACAATCATGATTTTCCTATATTTCTCAGGCGTCAGGGGCAGCACGTCCTTGTCCTTGTATTTCACAAGGGTGACGGCCCTGTCGGAAATCTCCTTCTGCATGGCCTTGTGCTCCGCGCAGCCCACGATTTCCTCCAGCCGGGACTTAGGCGGGACTAACTCCGTCTTCGCCTTCCTGTGCAGCCCCATGTGGGCCTTCAGCGCCAGGATGCGGTGCAGGGCATCGCTTAAGCGCTCCTCGGTAATCCTGCCGTCCAGATACCCCTGCTTCATGGCCGCAAAATCCTCGTCCATGTCATTGAAGAACAGGAACATGTCGATACCGGCAGCGATGGCCGCGGGCATCAGGTCTTTGCGCTTCATGCGGCAGGTCAGGCCCACCATGTGGGAAGCGTCCGTGAGCACCATGCCGTTGAAGCCCAGCTTCCCGCGGAGCAGGCCGCCTATCAGCTCCGGGGACAGCGTGGCTGGCATGATATCGTCGTCGGCTATCCCCGGGTTGAAATGCCTTGTGTAAGCGGGCTGCATGATGTGCCCCGCCATGATGGCCTCCAGGCCGTTGTCGATCAGGTTCCGGTACACTTTGCCGAAAGTGGCGTCCCACTGCTCACAGCTGAAATCATTCACGCTGTTGGCCACATGCTGGTCGCGGAAATCCAGCCCGTCTCCGGGGAAATGCTTGGCGGCACAGCAAAAGCCGGGATTGGCATGGGCCCCGTCCATGTAGGCCTTCGTCATCTCCATGACCCTGTCCGCATCGTTCCCGTATGTCCTCAGGCCGATGACCGGGTTCTCCCAGTTGTACAGGATGTCGCTGACCGGGGCAAAAGAGAGGTTGCAGCCGATCGCCGCGGCTTCTTTGTTGGACATATGGCCCAGGTGGTAGGCGTACTGCACATTCCGGGTGGCGCCTATCTTGGTCTGGCTGCCGATGGCGGTACCGTCCACACAGGCGCCGTCCCCGCCGTTCTCCGTGTTGCAGGCGATGATCAGGGGAATCTTGCTGTTCTCCTGGAGGATGCGGTTCTGTTCCTGCACCTCGGCAGCCGTGGCGGGATTGTAGCGGATGCCGCCGATGTGGTATTTCTCCACCGTCATCTTCAGATATTCCTCGTCCCTGCTGGAGCCCATGTTGAAGAAAAGCTGCCCGATCTTCTCGTCCAGGGTCATGCCCGCGATTGTCTCCTCCACCCATTTACAGTCCTCGTCGGACAGATAAAAGGGCTTCGCTTTCATGTCGACCATAATTTCGTCCTCTACTTTCCGTTATTTCGATTAAAAGTCATTTCGATTCAATGTCATTTCCGCGTTTCTATTTTTTCATCCTATCCCTTCGTCCCGCAAGCCTGTTCCAAAAAAGCCAGGCTCCATATCCCAACTCCGCCCAAAGCCTTTCGCCCCTGATTCCCGAAGCTGCCTTACACATCCTGGCCCCTCCAGATTTTCACTTCTTCTCAATCCGGGTCAATTTCGCGTTCAGGCTCTCCACGAAGCCCTCCGGCATCATGGAACCGGCCATTTTGCACATTTTCTCGGGGCTCATGGATTTCATCATGTCCCACATCCCCTCGCCGGGCGCGACCTTCATATTCGTGGCCAGCTTCACCGCTGTGGCTACCACCTCCATGGCCTCCGGGCTCCTGGAGATCTCCTCCATAGTGTCCCTGACGCTGTACCTTCCCTCCGGGAACTCCATGGGCGCTTTCAGGTCAAGGTCTCCCGCCAGCTTGAACCAGTTGGCAACGCCCTCCGCCCGCTCATTGACTTCAGGCAGTACATAAATGGACGGTTCTTTGTCCACTTTCTCCAGGGTCATGCTGTCCTTCAAATCCCCCGCCACGGCGGTAATCCTGTTGAACCCCTCCTCCAGGGCGGCCTCAAAGGTGAAGACCTTGCTGCCGTTTTGCACCCCTGCCGCCTTTCCGTTCACGTACAGGGTTACGGAAGGCTGATTGGAATACACCTTGATCCGGGTGGTCTCCCCGGCCCTCTGGGCATAGCGCCTGCCGCAGAGATGAATCATGGGCTCCCGGCTCCAGTAAGCCTGGTAAACATAATAGCTGTCCTTCTTCGTCCTGCGGTCCATGGTCACCAGCCCCTTGTTGTTCCGGCCTGCCACGCCGCCCTCGTTCCTTGCGGCGCAGCCGAAGTCGAACATGTTCCACACATGGCTTGACCATATCCAGGGGCGCTCGTCCAGCACCTTTGCCATATGCTCATGGTACAGGGCCTGGTATTCCTCGCTGTAGTCCTTACAGGCCGGATTGGGGCCGTGGTAAGTGACGATGCCCTCGCAGCCGTACTCGGACAGGCCCAGGCAGATTTCCGGGTGCGCCTGATGGAAATGATCCAGCCAGGGGCCGTTGTCCTCCATCTTCCCGCCGTACCAGCCGAAATAATGGTTGTAGCTCTCCACGTCCGTGAGCCCGTGCATGGGGCCGTCGATGGGCGTCATGGACACATGGGCGATGGTGGTCAGCCTGGTGGGGTCCAGCTCCTTGCACAGGGCGTTCAGCTCCCTATGGTTCTCCACCAGCCGGTCTGAGATGCCGCCGATGAGGATTTCATTGGACACGCCCCAGAAGCAGATGGAGGGATGGTTGTAATTCTGGATAATCAGCTCCTTCATCTGGCTGATGCAGTTCTCATGGGCCGCGGGATCCGCGTTCATCACGCTGATGAAAGGAATCTCCGCCCAGACCACAAAGCCCAGGTCGTCGCAGGCATCGTAGAAATCCTGGGAATGCTGGTAATGGGCCAGGCGGATGGTGTTTGCCCCCAGCTCCTTGATGATCCAGGCATCCTCGTAATGCTCCTCCCTGGTGAGGGCATTCCCCCGGTACAGCCGGTCCTGATGGCGGCTCACCCCCCGCAGAGGCGTCCAGACGCCGTTGATGCAGAATCCCTTCTCCGGGTCACAGGAGAAGCTCCGCACGCCTGCCCTTACGGAGATTTCATCGCAGGCTTCGTTGCGCCGCTGCAATATGGCGGTGACGGTGTACAGGCAGGGATCGTCGATATTCCACCTCTCCGCATCCGGCACATAGACAGAGACCTTGGTCCGATCCGCAGGCCGCACCGCGGAGGCCACCTCCTCCCCGTCCTCATTCTGAACGGAATACAGCACGGTGAAGTTCTCGTCCGCCCCCTTCACCCAGGAGACCAGCTCGAACACAGCCCCGCCGTCCTCACAGGGCCTGGGCGTCACCTGGAGCCCCGGGCCTCCGTAATATTCCAGGTCAAAATGGGCCTCCGGCACGCTGATCAGGTTCACGCCCCGGTACAGTCCGCCATAGAAGGTGAAATCCGCCGCCTGGGGATACACGCTGCTCTTGTTCTCGTTGCTGCAGGCCACTGCCAGGAGATTCTCTCCGTCTTCTTTGCACAAATCGGTAATATCTGCACGGAAAATCGAATACCCACCCTCATGGTAAGCCGCTTCCCTGCCGTTGACATACACAAAAGCCTGCTGCCCCGCCGCCAGAACCTCCACGAACACCCTGCCCCCTGCCAGGGGCTGCCTGGGCGTCTCGAAGCTTTTGGCATACCAGCACTTCCCCCGGTAATACCCGCAGTTCCCGTCATGTCCGTCCACCGCGTTCCAGGTGTGGGGCAGATCCACCCTCTCCCAGTCCCGGGGCAGCTGGGCGGGCAGCCCCGCGTCCTCCCGGACAAAACGCCAGTCCTGGTTCAAATTGATTACATTCCGCATACTGTACCTCCTGCATTTATACTCGTAGTCACCGAAACCCGGTGTTTTTCCAGACTCACGGGCGGGAACCGCCATGGAAGCCGTCCACGATCTTCATGTCCCCGGTGCCCTTCACGGCGGCGGCGATTCCCAGGGTGCCCGGCCAGGTGGCGAACACTCCCGAGGCGTTGTTCATGCCGTAGACCACTTCCCCGTTCTCGTTCCGGGAATTGGACATGACCTGCACCGGCACGAAATGCCCGCACTCCTCCGCCACGGCGTGCATCTGGTTCAGTCAGTCCGCCAGATCCTCCGGCCTGGGGTTCGCCCGCAGGATCAGATGCCGGTTGAACCATTCTTTGATCAGCGCCGTGGTCCCGGGCAGATACTGTTCCCCGAAAATGGTCTTGTTGCGAATCTCCCCATCATCCAGTATGCCCGACTCGTCAAATATTATATGCTCATTCTTGGGGCTCATGGGACTGGCCGCGGGATACTTTCCCATCCGCCAGTCCGAAATGAAGAGCTGGGCGATTTTTTCTTTCACGGACAGCACTTTCACATAGGCCGCAGCCCGCTCTTCCGGCGGCAGCCTCCAGTCGTTCACCGCCGTCACCTGGCCGCTGCCGTCGATGTCCTTAAAGACCAGCCCGTCCCTCTCTATGATGCGCCGGGACACTGTGCCGATTTCCGGGCCGCCCGGATTCTGATACCGTTTGATATTGTCGGATGTTTTTACCGCCATTATGATTCCACCTTTCCGCAAATCATACTGCATAACGCCAGAATGTTAAGCAGTATATTCTATCTATTTTATTTGTAATGCTTTCTGCCGGGTATGCGGTTCTTCCAAAAGCCTTGTGCTTCCGGCGCCTACAATACTATCCAAAGCCTTGCCCTATCCCCAAACATAGAGCCCCGTCCACTGCCCCAACAGCAACGCAAATCCGAATCAGAGCCGCTTTGACTACTTCATTGTAATATGCCCCTCTTCATCCGCCTGAACCGGAAACACTTCCATAAAATCCGTCACCAGCAGGATCAAAGGGATTCCCGTCCAGCAGAACAGGGTCTCCAGCAGCGCCAGGACGCGCCTGCCCTGGTACCACCGATGCCCGCCGCACCAGCCGGTGAACAGCATCAGCAGCAGATAGGTCTTCCGCTTGAACCTGTGGGGAACCCTTCTGCTCCTGCGCTCCCCAGGCAGCCGCCGTCAGCACAAAAGGGGCTGCCGGGAAATTGGTTGCCATTTCCGACAGCCCCAGTCCACACGAAGATATCAAAGGCATCCCCACCGGTCCACGGCCACGCCCGCAGGCCTTACGCGGCTTAAGCGCTCTTCTGGGCCTGCGCCTTGATGCGTGCCACTTCGCCCTGAATCTCGGCCATCCTTTCCTTGGTCAGCGGATAGAACTTCATGGCCACCACGTTCAGGATCCAGCCGATGGCGGGCTTGCCCAGGAAACAGGCTATGGTACATACCAGGACTCCCGTGGTATAGGGATCCGGATCCTCCTGGGTGGGCAGGGTGCTCGTATAGCCTATGGCCGCGTAAATCATGGCCACAAGGGTGGTGGACAGGGAGGAGATCAGCTTATCCACGAAGGAGAACAGCGCCCCATCAGTCCGGGCACATAGCGGCCGGAGCGGTACACCACATAGTCCGCGCAGTCCGCCGTCATGGGAATGACGATATTGGGTTATGGGCCAGCACGTCGGCATAATCCCGGAAAGAGACCTTCTCCGCTTTGCCGATGCCGAAATACTTCACATTGTCCTTCCGCCACAGCCCCAGGATCGCCCATGCCGCGAACACCGCCGCAATCGCCCCAATCACCAGCTGCATGTAGCACCACAGCTCCGAATCGTTGGTCAGGCAGCTCTGGGCGGACTTGGTGACCACGCACTGGCAGGTGCCCACTCTGTATACCATGTAGAGCAGAATGAACGCGATGAAGCGCCCTCCCGAAGGAATCAGCGGGATGAACCCCGCCCCTGGAGACGGCCGCGCCGGACGTCCCCCCGGAATACCTGGTGGTGGGGCCGGTCCTGTTCGAGCGCGTTTACGGAGAACGGTTCGAGACCCTGTTCGGCCAGCTCCGGATGCCCCCCCGTCTCAGGGAGCCCCTGCGCAGCCATTATCAGAATGTGCCCACCATCCCCTTCCCCTCCCACTATGAAAGCATCATGTCCGTATTCGCCCGGTTCCTCTTTGAAAATCCGGATTGCCGCAAAATCTTCAAAAGCGCCGGGGACCTGGAGAACCTGCGCTTCCACTACGGCGGCATCTCCCGGGTTCCGGAGAAGCCTTTCCTGAACATACAGTACATCGAAGAGCGCTACCGGGCCGAAAACGCCGTCCTCACCGCCATCGGCCACGGCAATGAGACCCAGGCCATGGAAAGCGTGAAGAAGCTGGTGAACCTGGGCATCCCGCCCCGGCTGGCGGACACCCTGCGGGACAGGAAGGACCTCACCATCACCCTCAACAGCCTGATGCGCAAGGCCGCCGAGCAGGCCGGGGTGCATCCAATCCACATAGACAGCTTCTCCAACCAGAGCGTCCGGCAGATCGAGGAGCTGGAAAGCGTGGAGCAATGCCAGAGCTTCCAGCGCAGGCTGGCCCTGGGCTACTGCCGCCTGGTCAGGAAATACAGCACCAGCGGCTATTCCCTGCCCGTCCAGAAGGTCATCACCTGCATCACCACGGACTTAAGCGCCGACCTGGGCCTGAAGGCGCTGGCCGGCAAGCTGAACGTCACCCCCAGCTACCTCTCTTCCCTCTTCCGGAAGGAGACGGGGATGACCCTGACGGACTATGTGAACCAGCAGCGGATCGCCCACGCCCAGCACCTTTTGCTGAACACCAGCTTTCCGATCAAGTCCATCGCCCAGCAGTGCGGCATCGCCGACCTGAACTACTTCGTCCGCATGTTCAAGCGCGCCGCCGGGGTCACGCCAAAGGTCTACCGCGACTCCGCCGCCCACAGCCAGCATCTGGAGATTGTCCGCAACCATGAGGAGGAATCCCCCGCCCTGCCGGGCAACCTTCCGGGATGAAAAAAATCCTGAAAAAACAAAAGATATTCCCTATATGTTTTCCGCATTTGCGTTAAACTATAGGAAGTAAAGTTATCGCCTTGAACAGGAGGGACAAAAATGGCAGGCAATCTCACAGATTATCGGAAACAGAAAGATTTCCTGGTGTGCGTGGACAGCGACGGCTGCGCCATGGACACCATGGACGTGAAGCACATCAGGTGCTTCGGCCCCTGTATGATAGCCGAGTGGGGCCTGGAGGAATGGAAAGAGGAGATTCTGGCCCGCTGGAACGAAATCAACCTCTATACCATGACCCGGGGCATCAACCGCTTCCGGGGGCTGGCAAAAGCCCTTCGGGAAATCGATGGGAAATATACGAAAATAGATGACCTGGACACGCTGACGCAATGGGCCGCCGACAGCCCGGAGCTGTCCAACGATGCGGTGAAGCGGGCCATTGCGGAAAAGCCGGACAGCGTCATCCTGCCCAAGGCCTTAAGCTGGAGCCTGGCGGTGAACGCCTCCATCAATGCCCTGCCAGAGTCCGAAAAGCTTCCCTTCCAGGGCGTAAAAGAAGCCCTTTCCTATGCCCAGCAGCATGCGGACGTGGCCATCGTGTCCAGCGCCAACCTGGGGGCAGTGCTGGACGAGTGGAAGCTGTACGGGCTTTTGGAGCACACGGACATCGTGCTGGCCCAGGACGCGGGCTCAAAGGCCTTCTGCATCGGGGAGCTTTTGAAGAAAGGCTATGCGCCGGACCATGTGCTCATGTGCGGCGACGCGCCGGGGGATCAGGACGCGGCGAAGAAGAACGGCGTGTTCTACTATCCCATTTTGGTAAGGCATGAGAAAGAGAGCTGGGCGGAGTTCACGGAAACAGCGCTGGCCCGGCTGGTGGACAGCACCTACGGCGGGGAATACCAAGAGAAAAAGAACGCCGCCTTTCTGAACAATCTGGGCGGTTGAGCAGGGCTGCCGGTTCTGGCGCAAGCGACATCCCACGGGAAATTCGCTGCGGTGCATGACGGTGCATATCCTGTAGAGCATGTGGCTGTATTTACGGAAAAAAGGGGTGTCGGGAAATGGCTATGCTCCCCGACAGCCCCTTTTTATAACCGCCATTGAATCGTGGCCGTTCACTCTTTTATCTTGTCGATGTCCGTCATATTGACTCC
>OFFK01000237.1_pt1 | contig 48732 bp, 47 predicted proteins | sample 1521361 | NCBI WGS metagenome assembly OFFK01 (sample SAMEA3504096, study PRJEB24116) | mouse gut metagenome | biome: mouse gut; feature: mouse-associated habitat; material: faeces | place: Denmark | collected 2011 | reverse complement strand
CCGCATTTTTTGACTGGTTTGTCAAGTGTTTTTGAGAAAAAAGTGGGTGATTTTTGAAAAATAGGTTCTGAAAGCCCCATGAAATAAGGGCTGAAGATTCCGAGAAGTTATTGGAATTTTAAAGGAGGAAAAGCATGAAAAATACAGATATTCTTGTTAAGCTGCTCACTGCGGATATAGAAAATAAGATGATTCTCGAAGTTGCCTGTGGGGCAGCTGATTTTTCTGTTTCTGCATCAGACTATTCCGATAGTGTTTATTGCATTGATCTTGATGCCAGAAGACTAAACGGCAGACTTAGGGAAAAGCTGCATTTTCAAGTCATGGATGCATCCAAAATGGATTATGCAGATGATACATTTGATACAATTGTTCTATATAATGCGTTTTATCATATTCAGTCTCAGTGGATTGAAATTGAACGGGAATGCAGACGGGTGTTAAAAGCAGAGGGAGTTATTTATGTTGTCGGGACATGGAAACTGGATGTGCATGTAATGGCGAATGTTTTTGGCAAAAATGCAAGATGGCGGGAGCAATTTTTGATTGCTGAAATAAGAAAATAAAAGGTATACTTTTTGGAAAGGGAGAAAATATAAGGATGAAGAAAAAGGAGAATACGGAACATGAAAAAGATAATGTCACTATTGCTGGCGGTATTGCTGGTATGGAACATGACAGGATGTGCCAATGGAAACGGGGAAGGTAACCAGGCTGGGGAAGCAGGAACAGAGGGCGGCACGGAGCCGCTGGTGGTAGCCATGGAGCTTGCCTACCCGCCGTTTGAAATGAGGGACGAAGCAGGGGATCCGTCAGGAGTCAGCGTGGATCTGATAAGGGCGTTTGGGGAATACGCGGGACGGGAGATCCGGATTGAAAATACGGCATGGGATGGCCTGATCCCGGCCCTGCAGACCGGAGCGGCCGATATTGTCATTTCTTCCATGACAGTTACGGAAGAACGGAAAGAACTGATTGATTTTTCGAAACCTTATGCAAATGCACTTCTGGCAATCCTGGCCAACGCCGATTCCGGGATTACTTCCATAGATGACCTGAACCAGGAAGGAAAAACCATAGCGGTAAAATCCGGTTCCACAGGGCACATGTATGCCGAAAAAAATCTGACAAAGGCTGAAGTCCTGGCCATGCCGGATGAAAGCGCCTGTGTGACGGAGGTGGCCCAGGGAAGGGCAGACGGATTTATTTATGACCAGCTGACCATTTACCGCAACTGGCAGAACAATCCGGACACCACGAGCGCAGTCTTTATTCCGTTCCAGGATCCGGAACACTGGGGAATTGCCGTGAGGAAAGGCAATCAGGAACTGCTGGACCAGCTGAATGCTTTTTTGGACCAGTATGAGGAAAACGGCGGCTATGAGGAGCTGACGGAAAAGTATTTGTCCGAGGAAAGGAAAGCCTTTGAGGAGCTTGAATTCCAGTGGTTTTTTGACAAGGCCGGGCAATGATGGGCGAAAAGGGAATGCATATGACAAAATTGCGGAGATTATTCTGGACAACGAAAAAGGAGCCGGTGGGTCCGGCGGCAGTGCTGCTGAACTCGCTGTTTGTGGTGCTGCTCTGGATCATGCTGTTTTGGATTTCCCTGCACGCAATTCAGGTAAAGCTTGACTTTTCTTTTTTGGGGGAGTTTCGTTTCCGTGTATGGGACGGGTTTCTCGTGACATGTAGGCTCAGCCTGTTCAGCCTGATACTCAGTCTCATGATCGGCGTGTTTGTTGCCGCCGGACAAGAGTCTCCACTGCTGATTGCAAGATATTTTTGCAATATCTATGTCAAGTTTATTCGCGGGACACCGCTGATCATGCAGATTTATCTGTTTTTTTACATTGTGGGTACGGCGTGGGGCGTGCAGAACCGCTTTTCGGCGGGGGTTATCATCCTGTCTGTCTTTGAAGGGGCGTATATTGCTGAAATTATCCGGGGGAGCCTGCTGTCCATTGAGGCTTCCCAGCTGGAGGCGGCCAGGGCAGTGGGGTTTACGGGCGGCCAGACGGTGCGCCACGTCATTCTGCCGCAGATGGTGGCCAGGACAATTCCGGCTCTTACGGGACAGTTTGCGTCCATTATCAAGGATTCTTCCCTGCTTTCCATGATTGCAGTGATCGAACTGACACAGACAATGCGGGAGATCAGCGCGGTAAATTTCCGGCTGTTTGAATGTTATCTTTTCCTGGGTGTGCTTTATTTATGTCTGACGCTGCCCATTTCCCTGGTCAGCGAACGGCTGGAAAGGAAGTTCCGCTATGAAAATTGAGTTTGAGAATCTTTCCAAACAATTTGAACAGGGACGCAGGGTTCTGGAGCCTTTGGATTTTTCCGATGACGTACACACAATGGCCATCATAGGACCGTCCGGAGGCGGGAAGTCCACGCTCTTACGGATCCTGGGAGGACTGATTGCCCCAACCACAGGAATACTGCGGGTAAACGGGGAGACGGTTGAGACAAATGAGGCAGCCCTGCAGAAATACCGGAGAAAGCTGGGGTTTGTTTTTCAGCAGGGAGGTCTGTTCCGGCATATGAACGCCAGGGCGAACATTACGACCCCTTTGGAGCGGGTTCATGGATTTTCCCGTGAAGAAGCCTGCGAAAGAGCTATGGAGCTGCTGGAACGGTTCGGTTTAAAGGATGACTGGAAGAAAAAGCCGGCAGAGCTTTCCGGCGGACAGCAGCAGCGTGTGGCAATCGCCAGGGCAGTGGCGGCCAAGCCCCGCCTGCTTCTGCTGGATGAACCCACAAGTGCCCTGGACCCGGAGTACACAACGGAAGTACTGGATATTGTCCATGAACTGAAAGAAGAGGGGATGGATTTCATCATTGTGACGCATGAGATGGGCTTTGCACGCCATGCCTGTGATAAGATAGCGTTTCTCTGCGAAGGGACTTTGATGGAATACGGCGAAAGCGAACGGATTTTCGCCCGGCCGGAGACGGAAAACTTACGCCGGTTTCTGGGAAAACTGCTGCAGTGGAATGTATAAGAGCTGCCGGATCCGTTTTTTTACAGTCATGTGCAGTGAAAAACGTATGCAGTGTATTGTGGCAGGATGCAGGGAACCCTGCTGTCCGGACTGGGGGATAAAGAGTCATGAGGCATAAAGTTTTTCCAGATTTTGCCGAAATAAAATGTAGTATGATATAGTAAAAGGATTTAACGGTATTTTGCTTAGATGCCGGAAAAAGCTATGGAGGGCAGAGAATGGAAAAAGTAGGAAGTTATTACCAGAGCAGTGTTTATGAGCGTACAACCCAGGCAGGAAAGGATATCCAGTCTGCTAAAGCAGACAGCGCAAAGAGCGCCAGTGCGTCAAAAGGGGACAAGAAGGCTCCCGAATTGAGCAGGGCGGCCCAGAAGCTTCTGAAGGAACTGCAGAAGAGCTATAAGAACATGGATTTTATTGTGGCTGATTATGAGACGGACGAGGAAGCAGCCGCCCTTCTGTCCAGGGGGAAGGAAGAGTACAGCGCATTGATCTCCGCGGATGAGCTTGAGAAGATGGCAGCGGATGAGAATGTGAAAAAGAAGAATCTGGAGATACTGGACGGCGCGGTTTCCAGGCTGGATGAGATGAAGACAAAGCTGGGTGACAAAGCGGATGATGTGACACGCATCGGCATCACCATAGGGGACGACGGAGAAGTTTCTTTCTTTGCGGAACTGGAAAAAAGCAGTGCAAAACAGCGTGAGCGCATCGAAAAACAGCGTGAGGACAGAAAAGAAGAAGCCAAAGACGCAAAAAAGACAGAGGCAGACGAATATCGCGCCCATGGGAAAAATGCGGAAAAACGCACAACGGTATTCGCTTCCACGATTGAGGAGCTGGCGGAAAAAATTGCCAATGTTGACTGGAACACCATAAAGGAAGAGACATACAATCCAACTGGACAGAAATTTGACTTTATGATATAATGTTGGCACAGAAAGGCACTGCGTCAACTGGTGATTCCATATGCGCAGACGCGCACAAAATTATGTTATCACATGACCTTATTCATGGCAGGAAGGGGCCGAATGGCCATAAATACCATGATTGAACTGGAATCATGGTATCATGACCTTATTCTGGAAAGGAAGAGGCCGAATGGCCATAAATACCATGATTGAACTGGAACCATGGTATCACATGACCTTATTCCGGAAAGGAAGAGGCCGAATGGCCATAAATACCATGATTGATCTGGAATCATGGTATCACATGACCTTATTCCGGAATGGAAGGGACCCGGGGGCCATTGATATCAGGTATTATGACTGTCTCCGGAATGATAGAATATATTGTGCCATCGCAGGATAGAATGCTGCGGTGGCATTGTCAGTATGGGAGAGAAAAACGTCGGTGAAGTTCCGGCAGCTTGCGGGGCGAGGGACGGACAAATAAATAAAAAGGGAGAGAATTATGAAAAAGAGATTGGTAAGTATGATGCTGGCAGTTATCATGGTATTGATGCTGGTTGCCTGCGGTGACAAAGAGGAGTCTTCCGCCGGCAAACATCACGTGGAAATCACAGTGAAAGACTACGGCAGTATATCCGTGGAACTGGATGGGGATGTGGCGCCTATCACTGTGGAAAATTTCCTGAAACTGGCAGGAGATGGATTTTATGACGGACTCACCTTTCACAGAATCATGAGCGGATTTATGATTCAGGGAGGGGATCCTCTGGGCAATGGGTTTGGCGGTTCGGACAAGACCATCAAGGGAGAGTTTTCCGGCAACGGAGTGGAGAACAATCTGTCCCATACCCGTGGGGCTATTTCAATGGCGCGTTCCAAGGCAAATGACAGTGCCAGTTCCCAGTTTTTTATTGTTCATGAGGACAGTGTTTTTCTGGATGGCGAGTATGCATGCTTTGGTTATGTGACAGAAGGAATGGAAGTGGTGGATGCCATCTGCGGGGCCGTTCCCGTGACAGATGACAATGGCACTGTGGAAAAAGAAAACCAGCCTGTTATCGAGAGTATCAAGGTACTTGACTGACGGCAGGAGAAATTGAGAATGGCTGGTCACGGTTCAGAGAGAAACTGAACTTTGGCCAGGAGACTTTTTTGACCTTATATCATATTGCGTATTGAGTGGTAAAGACCTGAATTGAGAATCGGGAAACGAACGGATGGTATATGCAGGTACTCCATTTGTATGGGATTTTGAGGGGAGGAGGAAGACTTTATGAAGAGAAGAGTCAGTTCTGCCTTTTTGGCTGTGATGCTTGCGGTGCAGCTTATCGGGTGCGGCGCAGAGGAAAAGGAAGCGTCGGGTGTCCCGGATACGGCCCAGGGCACAGAATCTTCAGAGGTATCGGATGCGGCCCAGGGCGCAGAGTCGTCGGAAGCATCGGATGCGGCAAATGACGATGGTTCGTCATCCGGACAGGAAGAATTTGCCGGACCAGGGGGAATACCGGATCCGACGGCAGTTATGGGCCTTGAGGGGAAAGACAATTCCCTGGATATTTTTTCCGCGACAGCGCGGGTTCCTCTTCAGCCGGAAAACCCGGAGAATGCCATAGAAGGGGGAGGCCAAATGTCTGTTCTGGGTGTTTCGGGCGCATTCCATTTGAAAAAACATCTCATGAAAACTGCCATCGAAAGTTGGGACGAGGTCTTTTTTGTGACTGCGGAGGGAAAAGCAGGTTCGGAACGCTTTGACCTGGAGAACCAGCACTGGCACATAGGCCCGGTAGCCGGAACAAACCATTATGTATCCCTTGGTTCGGAGATACAGGAGGGCGGGGAGGATTACCGGTATTTCATCGCGGAGAGAGATGAAAACCAGGAGATTGTGAGAGAGTTTCCGCTGGATTGCGTAGAGGGAGAATACAGGGAGGTTATTGGAAGCCTCTCGTCCCTTGCAGTGGACAAGTCCGGGGTAGCGCACCTGGTGCGGTCCATGGGGGAGAATCTGCAGTACCTGCTTGTGTCACAAGAGGGGGAGATCCTGACGGAATATATTCCGTCAGAAGGTATTATCCTGGAACTGGTTCCTCTGTATGACGGCCGTATTGCTTTTTTGCATGCAACAAATGGGGACAATGGGGGAATAGCCCTGCAGTATCTGGATGGGGTAAGTGATAAGCCGGTGACGCTGGCCTCCTATGGCAGGGAAAAGAGTATCTATTATATGACGCTCTTTGACGAAAACACTCTGCTGTATGCGGATGGAGAGGGCGTATACCGCAGCGGGCTGGCAGGGGAGAATCCGGAGCTGCTTTACCGCTGGATTAACCATGGCATTCTGGCCCGGAATGTTCCTGCCCTGCAGGCTGATGAGGAAGGGCGGATTTCTCTCATTTACAGTGACTCAGAAAACAATAACTATCTCTGTCTGGAACCTACCACGGAAGAAGTGCCTCTTCGTGAAATAACCATGGAAGTCAATCCCTCCAATATGAATGCCTACCGGTGGCTGGTTACGGAGTTTAACAAGCGGTATCCCAGCTGCCATATTGAGTTAGTCGAGCGAAATTTGGAAGACAACACCGCGCTGTTGACACAGCTGACGGCGGGTAAGGGCCCGGTACTGATTGATCCTTTCATGCTGGACTTTGAGGGACTGGAAAAGCTTTGGGAGCCTCTGGATACCATTATGGAACAGCTGGGTGTCTCGGGAGAGCTGCAGCCCGCGGTCCTGGAGATGGGAAAGATCAATGGAACCTTGTACGGACTGGTGAGGGATTTTAGCCTATTGACAGTGGTTACCGGGGAGCCGGATCTTAAGGACTGGAATTTTGACACGTTTATCCAGTGTGTCCGGGACATGCCTGATATGAACGCAATTTGTAATTATTATAACCGGGATGTGGGGATTTATTATCTTCTCGGGTTGCTGGATCATGGACTGGATAATAACTATTATATTGTCCAGGATGGGGAAACCGGGGCGATGCATTTTGACAGCGACAGATTCCGCCAGACCCTGGAGATGTCAGAGAAGTACTTTACCCGGGAGATGGGGGTAGAGCCCGGCAGTTCCCTGCTGGAGGGAAAGACGCTGTGCAATACACTGACGATCTATAAGCCGGAGCATCTTGCCGCATACCGTGCTATTTACGGGGAGGACATCAATTATATCGGATATCCCGGAAAGGATGGGGGAGCACACTTTATGGAACCCTGCAACATGCTGGCAGTCCGCAGGTCGGCTACAAAGGAGGAAAAGGAAGTTGCCGCTGCCTTTATCGCCCTGTATCTTTCCTATGATGGGCAGCTGCAGCTGGCGAAGGATGTCAATTTTCGGTTCAGCGTGCGCAAGGATGTGCTGGAGGAGCAGCTTGCTTCCATGCAGTCAGAAACTTCGATATGGGAGTTCGGCGAAGTCAATCTGGCGGGCAAACTGAATATAGAACTGGACAGAGCGACGATGATGGATCTCATAGACAAGGCAATGCCCGTTAAATATCTTCCCGGAGAGCTGGATGATATCATAGATGAAGAACTGGACTTGTATTTAGCAGGCAGTATTACGATGGATATGTTGCTTGACCATCTGGAGAACCGGGTGGAGTTGTACCTGGGAGAGAGAAACTGAACGGCTGACACAATATTTGTAAAAAAAGAAAGGACTGGGGCAGGGCATATTGCTATAGCACAAGTACTGGCTTTGGTTCTGCCGGCAGCGGAGCTTCCGTCTCCGGGGAATGGGACATTCGAAAGGCCGGTCCGGCGCCTGAATTCGGGGCGACGGTAAGGCTCGTCAGGATGTCCATAGGAATGTGGCAGGTCTGCTATGGGCATATTTCACAAAAATCATCCAAACACGCATTTTTGCTGACAATTTCGGATTAAATCTGTTACAATATGGTTATAACATATAACGGAGGTGTTTTGTAGTCGGCAAGCATGCGGAAAGTGAGGTTCTAATGTTTGGAATTGGTGATTATGTTATTTGTGGCAACAAAGGCGTATGCGTGGTGGAGAATGTTACAACCCTGAATATTTCGGGAGTGGACAAGGCAAGGGAATACTATATATTGAAACCTTTGTATATGGCAGGAAGTACGGTTTATGTGCCGGTGGATTCTCCGAAGGATTCCATGCGGAAAGTGCTAAAGAGAGAGGAAGCAGAAAAACTGATTGAAGCGATTCCGGAAATTCCGCTGCTGGTTATTACGAATGACAAATTGTCCGAGCAGATGTACAAGGACTGTATCAGGACAAACAACTGCGAGGAACTGGTGAAAATTATAAAGACCATATACCTGAGGAAGCAGAAGCGGATTCAGGCGGGCAGGAAGGTTACTGCGGTGGATGCCAAGTATTTTCATATGGCGGAGGATAATCTCTATGGGGAGCTGGCGGTGGCGCTGAATATAAGCCGCAAGGAAGTGGAAGATTATATCGTGGAAGCCATTGGCAGCAGAGAATAGAAAAAAGTACTTTACTTTTGAATAGAAAAGTATTATGATGTATAAAACGTTGAAGAGAAAAGTAGGCTGCGGAATGCCACAGAGAGAACCGCCCGGGATACTGGCGCTGTAAGCGGTTCGGCATGAAGCTTCGCGAAGACCATCTCGGAGTGGCTTTAATACAGCCCGGAGGCCTCCGTTAAGGGCGAATGAAGGTGGCAGTTTTTAAGTATTTTCGTGAGCAGAAAACCCGGTGAGCGCAGATGATTCTGTGCCATACCCGGAAAGCCGGCGTAAGGCTGGCCAGTGCCGCGGGGACAGATAACAAGCTGTAGTGCAGCGCTGCATCTGGCCTGGAAACTGCAACAAGGGTGGAACCGCGTTCAAGATGATACGTCCCTTGCAATATTGATATTGCAGGGGTTTTTTTATGCGCAGCCCCGTGCACAAAGTGCGACTCTTCGCACCTGGAATTATGCCGCCAGGCGGCGCACGGCGAGTAGTGGAGAAAAGCGTTCCCCCACTGGATTGCACAGGGCTGCATATGGAAAATTGTTGCTGACGCAGCATGCACACGGTCACCCAGAGGAGGGATGTCCGCAAAGGCTGACGGGTGTCCGGCGCGGCGAGTAGTGGAGAAGGGCGTTCCCCCACTGGATTGCGCAGGGGTGTATATGGAAAATTGTTGCTGACGCAGCATACACACAGTCACCCAGAGGAGGGATGTCCGCAAAGGCTGACGGGTGCCCGGCGCGGCGAGTAGTGGAGAAGGGCGTTCCCCTACTGGATTGCGCAGGGGCGCGTAAGGAAATCAGCAGCGAAAGCTGCATGCGTCCCGCGCAGGAAAACGGCATTCCCGGGGACTGCTTCTGCAAATATCGTTTCTGGTATGGGAAATGAAAATAGGAAAAGGAGAGAGGACAGAAATGAAAATCACATTAAAAGATGGTTCCGTGAAAGAGTTTGAAAAAGAAATGAGTGTGTATGATATTGCGCTCACCATCAGTGAGGGGCTGGCAAGGATGGCCTGCTGCGGAAAAGTGAATGGTGAGACGGTGGATTTGAGGACTGTTGTTGATCATGACTGTACGCTGGATATCTGTACCGCAAATGACGAGGAGGGGCTGGCCGCGATACGTCATACTGCTTCCCATGTGCTTGCAGAAGCGGTGAAAAATTTGTTTCCGGATGCGAAACTGGCCATTGGGCCAAGTATCGACACGGGATTCTATTATGATTTTGACCATGAAGCCTTTTCCAGGGAGGATCTGGATTCCCTGGAGGCAGAGATGAAAAAAATTATCAAGAAGGGCGCCAGGCTGGAGAAATTTACCCTGCCCAGGGCAGAGGCTGTCCGGTTTATGGAAGAGAGAAATGAGCCCTACAAAGTGGAACTGATCAGGGATCTGCCGGAAGATGCGGAGATTTCCTTCTACAGACAGGGAGAGTTTGTGGATTTGTGTGCAGGGCCGCACCTGATGAATACCAAGGGTGTGAAAGCCTTTAAACTGACTTCTTCTTCCATGGCATACTGGAGGGGAGATTCCGATAAGGCCAGGCTGCAGCGCATTTATGGCACGGCGTATAATAAAAAGGAGGATCTGGAGGCCCATCTGGAGCGTATGGAGGATGCGAAGCGCCGGGACCACAACAGGCTGGGAAGGGAGATGGAACTGTTTACCACGGTGGATGTGATCGGGCAGGGACTTCCGCTCTTTACGCCCAAGGGAACCAGGATGATTATGAAGCTTCAGCGCTGGATCGAGGACCTGGAGGATAAGGAGTGGGGCTATGTCCGCACCAGGACGCCTCTTATGGCAAAATCCGACCTGTATAAAATGTCAGGACACTGGGATCACTATAAGGAAGGCATGTTTGTGCTGGGAGATGAGGAGAAAGACAAGGAAGTATTTGCCCTTCGTCCCATGACCTGTCCATTCCAATATTACGTTTATAAAAATACGCAGAAATCCTATAGGGACCTTCCCTACAGAATGAGTGAGACTTCCACGCTGTTCCGCAATGAGGATTCGGGAGAAATGCACGGACTGACCCGGGTAAGGCAGTTCACGATTACGGAGGGTCATCTGGTGGTTCGGCCGGATCAGATGGTGGAGGAATTTAAGGCGTGTATCGCCCTGGCAAAATACTGTCTGACTACTTTGGGTGTGGAAGAGGATGTGACCTATCATCTGTCCAGATGGGATCCGGAAAACAGGGCAAAATACATCGGGGAACCGGAAGTCTGGAACGAGACGGAGCAGCACATCAGGGACATCCTGACAGAACTGGAGATACCGTTTGTGGAAGACGTGGGCGAGGCAGCATTCTACGGACCAAAGGTAGACATCAATGCAAGGAATGTGTACGGCAAGGATGATACCATGATCACCATCCAGTGGGATGCCCTTCTGGCGGAGCAGTTTGACATGTACTACGTGGACCAGAACGGGGACAAAGTCCGGCCCTACATTATTCACAGGACATCCATGGGCTGCTATGAGCGTACACTGGCCTGGCTGATTGAGAAATATGCGGGCAAATTCCCCACATGGCTCTGCCCCGAGCAGGTGAGGGTATTGCCCATTTCCGAGAAATATGAGGCCTATGCTGCCAGGGTGCTGAAAGCGCTCAGGGAGAGGGATATTGACGCGGAGACGGATAATCGTTCGGAAAAAATCGGTTTTAAGATTCGGGAGGCGAGACTTGCAAGAGTGCCTTATATGCTGGTAGTGGGGCAGCAGGAGGAAGAGGAAGGCCTGGTGTCCGTGAGAAGCCGTTTCGCGGGTGACGAGGGACAAAAGCCCCTGGCCGTGTTCCTGGACCAGATCTGTGAGGAGATCCGCACAAAAGAAATCCGCAAAGAAGAAATACAGGAGGGGACAAAATAAACTGACATTTTATGGATTGCCGGAATAGCTTCCGCCGGAATGAGACATACTAATTCTGACAGGCATCCTGTCCGGGGAAGAAACGGATGGGATGCAAAAGTCCGGATCTGCGGTATTGGCGCTGCCTGCTGCAGAAACCGTCAGGAAAGCGGCGCGAAGTTTCAGAAAATGCATTTGTCCCAACAGCGCAGGGAGAATCCGGCAGACGGGCCGGAGTGCAAGGACGGAAAGGACGGATGCGGAACTTTCATAAGGAGGCTTGTATGGCAGAATTAAAATGTGCAGTAGAAAATTGTACCTACAATGATCAGCATCTGTGCTGTAAGGGAGACATCATGGTGGGCGGAAAACGTGCCTGCAATTGTGATGACACCTGCTGCGAAAGCTTTATGCAGGAAAGGGAAGGCATGGATTCTTTCAAGAGTTCCGTGGTGCATCCCAGCAAGATCATCAGTATTGACTGTGAGGCGGTAAAATGTGTTTATAATTCCAATTATAAATGTCATGCCGACCATGTGGATATCAAGGGCTGCGGCGCCTGCGACTGCGGGGGAACCGCATGCTCCACATTCAGGGAAAAGTAAGACCGGAAACAGCCGGAATGCCCTTCAGAATCTTTTTGGAGGGCATTTTTTATGCGCAGGTCCGTACACAAAGTGCGATTCCCCGCACCTGGAATTATGCCGCAAAAGCGGCGTACGGGCCGGGCCGGGAAAATTGTTGCTGACGCATTATGCACACGGTGCCCCGGCGGAGGAATGTCAGCAAAGGCTGAAGGGTGCCCCGCGCGGCGGGCAGGGGAGAAGAACGTTCCCCTGCCTGATTGGGACTGCAATGGGAAATTTACCGTGTAAGCGGCATAGGGCTGCACGGTCTGCCGGAAAAGGAGAAGCTTATGATAGGAAATCTGGAGTATTACAAGGTATTTTACTATACGGCAAAACTGGGGAGCGCCACCGGGGCGGCTAACGAACTGTCCATATCCCAGCCTGCGGTGAGCCAGTCCCTGAAAGCTTTGGAGCAGAGCCTGGGGGTAACGCTGTTCCAGAGGGCTTCCAGGGGAGTCAGACTGACTGCCGAAGGGCAGGTGCTGTATTCTTATGTGGAAAAAGGGTATGAACAGATTGAGCAGGGCGTGGAAATGGTGAAGCAGATGATGGACCTGGAACAGGGTGAGGTACATATCGGGGCAAGCGATATGACGCTTAAGTTTTACCTGCTTCCGTTTCTGGAGGAATTTCACGAGCTGCATCCGGGGATTAAGGTGATTGTGGCAAACGCGCCCACGCCGGAGACACTGAAGCTGCTGCGAGGGGGAAAAATTGACTTCGGGGTGGTGAGCGCCCCTTTTGATCCGGGAGATGATCTCTACGGGGAAACGGTCAGGGAGATCGAGGATGTATTTGTGGCAGGGAGACGTTTTATATCTTACAAAAATAAAATGCTGGATCTGCAGGAACTGGAGCAGCTCCCCATGATTTTCCTGGAAGGCAACACCAGTACGAGACGTTATATGGACACATATTTATCGGGAAACAGTGTAATGCTGCAGCCGGAGTTTGAACTTTCCACCAGCGATATGATCGTACAGTTTGCCCTGCGGAATCTGGGGATAGGCTGCGTGGTAAGGGACTTTGCGTCAGAGGAACTGGAGTCAGGACGGCTCTTTGAACTGCGCTTTAATAAAATGATACCCAAAAGGCAGATCTGTGTCACTGTCAGCCGGAAAGGGCATTTATCGGCGGCAGCGGGCAGGCTTTTGGATATCATGGGATTTCGCAGCGCCCGGGGGAAGAGGCCGTGACCGTGTAGCCGCACTGTTTTGAACCGGCTGGTTACGTAAAGTCATCTTCCCGCGAGTCGTCTTTGGATTGTTCCGAGGGATCCCCTATGGCAGATTTTCCGGTGAGCCTGCCATACATCCAGGAATAAAGCCACAAAAGCAGCGGCAGGGCGAAAGTGGCTGCAAGACAGATGCGGAACCACTGGGCCGAAGCGGAACTGTCCACAATGGCGGTCACAAGGGTGATGAGGTAAAGTAAAACCAGCAGGGCCACGCCTGCGACGGCAACTATCTGCCGGGATGTGACTTTCCTTTTTTGGGGAGATTCCCCGCTGCCGGTATTTTTTTCGTTTTTTGCCGTGGCATTGTTTCCGGCGGGCTGTCCGGTTATGGAGTTTTCTTTGCCGTGGGCCTGGTTTGCAGTATTTTCCTTCATGGGATTTCCTTTCCTGAAACTTTTTTCTCAGTATGTGCCCCATTGTAACATGTCCTGCACAAATTTACAATGATTATGGAAAAGAGATTAATGGGAAAGAGATTATGGAAAAGAGATTGTTGGAAAGGGAATGTGGGGAATTATGGAAGGGGATTAAGAAAAGGGATTAAGAAGAGAATTTTTTTGTTGACAGATGGCAGAAGATGTGATATGGTAATAAGGCATGTGAAGAGCATGTGACAACAAGCAGAGTATCCACTCTCACCTTACGGCGACAGGGCTGGTAAGTGTTCACATATATCAATTGTCATGCATGGGGAAAGTGCGTGTTTTGCGTTGAGTGAGTTTAAGTGGATGGTTGTGCTGTCCGCTTTTTTATTTTTAATATATTTCTTATGGAGGTACAGAACTATTAGCGATTTAATGATTAACGAACAGATTAGGGACAGGGAAGTACGTCTGATCGGGGCTGACGGCTCCCAGCTTGGCATTATGCCCTCAAGGGAGGCAATGCGGCTGGCAGAGGAAGCCGGCCTGGATCTGGTAAAGATTGCCCCCACCGCAAAACCGCCTGTGTGCAAGATTGTTGATTATGGCAAGTTCAAGTATGAACAGGTCAGGAAAGAAAAGGAAGCCAGGAAGAAGCAGAGGATTATCGAGATTAAGGAAATCCGCCTGTCTCCCAATATTGACACCAATGACCTGAATACCAAGATCAACGCGGCGAGGAAATTCCTGACCAAGGGGGATAAGGTCAAGGTGACGCTCCGGTTCCGGGGACGTGAAATGGCCCATATGAACAACAGCAAGCATATCCTGGACGATTTCGCGGGAAGCTTGTCCGATATCGCGGTGATGGAGAAGGCACCTAAGGTAGAGGGCAGGAGTATGACAATGTTTTTAACTGAAAAGCGATAAGGAATATACGCCAGGTAGCTGCTGCCGGCGGTCTGGCGTTGTTTTTCCGGCTGAGGAAGTTAAAATAGATTAAGCAAAATATAGGAGGAATGTGTTATGCCTAAAATGAAGACAAGCAGATCTGCTGCAAAGCGTTTTAAAGTAACAGGAACAGGTAAGTTAAAAAGGAACAAGGCTTACAAGCGCCACATCCTGACAAAGAAGAGCGCGAAAACCAAGCGCAACCTGAGAAAGCCGACCATGACAGATGCAACCAATGTAAAGAATATGAAGAAGCTTTTGCCCTATTTATAATAAGGTAAGGAGGAAATGAAGGATGGCAAGAATTAAAGGTGGCTTGAATGCCAAGAAAAAGCATAAAAGAGTATTAAAACTCGCCAAGGGTTACAGGGGAGCGAGAAGCAAACAGTATAGAATCGCAAAACAGTCCGTTATGAGGGCCCTTGCCAGCGCGTATGTGGGCAGAAAAGAGAGAAAGCGTCAGTTCAGACAGCTCTGGATCGCACGTATCAACGCTGCGGCGAGACTGAACGGCTTGTCTTACAGCAGGTTTATGTATGGCCTGAAGCTTGCCGGCGTGGATATCAACAGAAAGATGCTGTCCGAGATGGCAGTAAATGATGCGGAAGGTTTTAAAACTCTGGCAGAACTTGCCAAGAGTAAAGTGGCGTAAATCAGATTAAGCCTGGCGGGGATTGCTGCCAGGCTTTTTGTGCGCAGGGGCGCGTAATGAAATTAGCAGCGAAGGCTGAGGGGTGTCAGTGCTGGGGCAGGGGAGAAGAAGGAAAACTGATAATTTTTAGTCCGGAGTTTGTGTCTGCACAGCATCCGCAAACTCTGCCATGCACAAAAAGCTGTGCGGAAATGGGGTAAAGTATGGAAAAAATACTGGTTGTGGTGGATATGCAGAAAGATTTTGTGGATGGAGCGCTGGGTACCATGGAGGCGGCAGGGATTGTGGATGCCGTGGTTTCCAGGATCCGGAACTTTGAAGGAAGAATTTTTGCCACCATGGATACCCATGGGGAAAACTATCTGGAGACGGAGGAAGGAAAGCGGCTGCCTGTGCCCCATTGCATCAGCGGCACGCCGGGCTGGAAGCTGGATGGGAGGGTGCAGGAGGCGCTGCTGGGAAAAAACTTTAAAATAATTGAAAAACCCACATTCGGTTCCACGGCTCTGGTGGAGGAACTGCGGAGAATCCAGGAACAGGAAGAGATTGCCGTGGAACTGCTGGGACTCTGTACGGATATCTGTGTGGTGTCAAATGCATTGCTGCTGAAGGCGCATTTTCCGGAGATGCCTGTGTGTGTGAATGAGGCATGCTGTGCGGGAGTGACTCCAAAAACCCATAAGGCAGCGCTGGAAACCATGAAAATGTGTCAGATTGATGTGATATGATGAAAAGACGGAAAGATGCAAAGGCGCCGGACCGGCTGTCCGGATCTTTTGAAAACCGGAAAAGGAGACAGAATGGCATATTATTTTATAGCGGACACGCATTTTGGACATGAAAATGCACTGGCATTTGATAATAGGCCGTTTCATACCATAGAGGAGCATGACCTGGCCCTGACAGAAAACTGGAACAATGCAGTGGGGATGGAGGATGAGGTATTCATTCTGGGTGATATCAGCTGGTATAATGCTTCCAAAAGTATTGAAACTGTGAAGAGGTTAAACGGTATCAAGCACCTGATTGTGGGAAATCACGATAAGAAGCTGCTGAAAAACCGGGAATTCCAGTCCCTGTTTACGGAAATAACCAATTACAAGGAACTGTCCCTGCCTGCAGGAAAAGGAATTATCCTTTGCCATTATCCCATCCCCTGTTTTAATCACCATTATTTCGGCTGGTATCATTTATACGGGCATGTCCACAGCAGTTTTGAGTGGAATATGACGGAACACATGAAGTATGAAATGCAGGAACTGTATGTGAAGCCCTGTCTGATGTTCAACTGCGGGGTTATGATGGACTATATGGGATACACTCCCAGAACGCTGGAGGAAATACTGGAGGCAGACCGGAAAAATGTGAAAACAGCTGCAGGAGGGGAGGCAGAGGGAGCGCCGTGAGGGAAAAAGAAGTGAATATACGAAAAGCACAGCTCGGGGATATTTCCCGCATTGCCGAGATTCTGGTTTTTGTAAAGCGGATAAATTACCGCCCTATTTTCCGGAACGATTCCTATTCCTTCGGTGAGCTGCAGGTGCTGTCTGTGGCAGAAGCGTATGCCTCGCCGGATATCCTGCATCACATATGGGTTTACGACGATGGGATTGTAAAAGGGATGATTCACATAGAGGACGCGCAGGTCAGGGAACTGTATGTTGACAGTTTTTTTCAAAGGCAGGGTATTGGCGCGGAACTGATAGAGTTTGCAAAAGAAAAATGTTCCGTGAAATTTTTATGGGCGCTTGAGAAGAATGAGGGGGCGGTTCGGTTCTACGGGCGCCATGGTTTTCATAAAACCGGTACAAAAAAACTGGAAGAGGATACCACAGAGTATCTTGTATTGCTGGAACGTTAATTCTGGTTTTCCGGTATAAATTCCATCAATTGGGCATCCCCTTGTCCAATGAGGGTAAAACGGAATGATATAAAATGGAAACAAAATAGCCGCAAATCACTGATTTTACTGGAAAATCTAAGAGTTTTGCGGCTTTTTTAAAGAGCAGATAATGGGAGTCGAACCCACCCCCTCAGCTTGGGAAGCTGATGTACTACCGATATACTATATCTGCATGATACCGTTATTCTACGGCATATCCGTGATAAACGGCTTCAGGGCTGCCAGAATTTCTTTCTCTTCTTCATTAGTCTCTAAAATCCGCAGCTCTAATGTCCTCGACAAATCCATACTGAAAATTCCCATCACGGACTTTGCATCTACCACATATCTGCCGGAAGCCAAGTCGAAGTTTCCTTGGAACTGTGCCATAATGCTGACAAAATCTTTCACGCCTTCAATGGTCTCCAGCCTGATCATAATGCTTTTCATCCGGGCAACCTCTTTCTTCCTGTTTTCGATGACATTAGCTATTATACTATCAAAAAATCAATTTGTACAGTATAAATTTGAATTTCGTCAATTTTTACAAAATTTTCTGTTGGTATCAAGGAATCTTATGAGCGAATAATATTATCCTTTCATAAGATCCTTGATAATTTCCCCCGCCATGATCATTCCTGCCACCGGAGGCACGAACGATACGCTTCCGGGAACCGGACGGGGGGAAGGGGTTTTTTTCCCGAACAACTCCTCCTCTGCAGGATCCTTCCCGGAAGGCTTTTCTTCAAAAGGCAGCTCTCCTTTTTTTATTCCCGGAGCAACCGGTTCTTCCCTGGAATATACTACTTTTAAGCTTTCTACCCCGCGCTTTTTTAGTTCCCTGCGCATCACCCTCGCCAGAGGGCAGACGCTGGTCCCATAAATATCCGCCACTTCAAAGCCGGCCGGATTCAGCTTATTGCCGGTTCCCATGCTGCTGATTACAGGCACATGGTATTTTTGTGCCTGCATGACCAGTTCTATTTTTGCCGTTACCGTATCCACGGCATCCGCAACATAGGAATAGCAGGAAAAATCAAACAAGTCTTTATTTTCCGGCAGAAAAAAGCAATGAAACACTTGGACTTTGGCCAAAGGGTTGATTTCCAGAATCCGTTCCTTCATCACATCCGTCTTATATCTTCCTATCGTACTGGAAAGCGCGATGATCTGGCGGTTTATATTGCTTTCCGCCACTCTGTCGCTGTCGATCAGGTCAAACGCACCGACGCCGCTCCTCGCCAGTGCTTCCACAACATAGCCTCCAACGCCTCCTATTCCGAACACCGCGACTCTGGCCTTTTGCAGACGTTCCGCCGCCTCTCCGCCGACGAGCATTTTCATCCGCCCGAAACGGCCTTTACTGTTATCTATTCTCGCTGACATAAATCTGTACCCTGTTCTGAATAATATCCACCACTTCTTTTACATTTTTCTGCCCTGCGAAATAGGGTGCAGCCTCTTCCGAAATAATATCGATCAATGCCTGGTTATTCGTATAAAGCTGGTCTACTGACTGCATAAAGCCCAAGACTTCTTCCACTTCCTCCTGGGTCATGGGTTCGATCACTATATCCACTCCATTGATATTATAAGTCTCGTCATATTCCACCTGATTCCCGTTTTCGTCCTCATAAGTAGGTTTTTTCTGCGCTTTCTGCGCCATCAGCTCCGCTTGTTTCAGGCTGAGAGGCCATCCGTAATTGTCCTTTTCCTGGTATTCCTCTGTCAGAAAATAACGTAAAAACTGCCATACTCCGTCCTTATTCTTCGATTTAGAAGACATGGACAGTTTTATATTCGCGCCAATAGCAGATCCCTTTTTGTTTTCGGACGGGAAACCGATCATCGTAATATCTTCCCCAAAGAACGCCTTCTTCAAATAATTATAACCGGAAAAACTATCTAACACGGTTTGATCCAGCAGCACTTTTCCTTGACGGAGCTGTTCATCCCAGCTCATCCCCATATCTTTTTCCCAATAATCCTCCGGAAGTTTTTCGGGAAAATCTTTGATAAACTCGAGAAGGGAGATAAATCCTTCCGTATTAAAATTGCATTTTCCGCTTTCCCAGTCAATGAACTGGTTTCCTGACATACGGATGCTATAATAAAGCATCTCCTGCCTTGTCATTGAAAAAACCTGGGTTCCTTCCGGCTTAGCCGCCAATACGTCTTTCAATTCCTGAAGTGTCCACCCCGTCCCGTTTCCCACATCCGCCGTTTTTCCTGTCACGGTATAAATAATGAACCTGGAAGGCAGACAATATAATTCTCCGTTATTTTCATGAACTTTCAGCACATTTTGGAAATAATCTTCCCTCTTTAATTCCGTATCCTGATCTATATAAAAATACAAATCTTCAAACAGGCCCTTCGCCGCATAGCTTTCCACCGGAATATTATCGTTTAGAAGGAGAATATCCGGCATTTTTCCCGATACAATATCCGTATTCAGCTTTGTGATTCCCGCCGTATAGTCTTCATCCGTATCATATTGGGAATAATCGGTAATCGTAATTCTGTAATCGGGGTTCGACTTATTGAATTCCACCACATACTTTCTTACCTCCCAGTCCAGATAATAGCATGCGAGCGTAAGCACCGTTTTATCCGCCACATCTTTAGGGTCTACCTTGGTAAACTTCATGAGTGCTTCTTCCCCCGTCATATCATCGGCCATCACTCCATAAAATTCTTTCTCGCTGACCGCGGAAAGATGGTACACATAAGAAGAACTCATATCAGAGTCGATAAAGTCCAGCAGCTTCTTTACCTGCGCATCGCCAAGATTATAGGAATATATCCCCCCATTGCCCACCAGCAGGAAATCGCTGTCCGCACCCGGGTACAAGCTATATCCATTCAGGCCGGAAATCTCATATTCCTCAGAATATTCTCCTGTATTTATATCCAATTTACGCAAAACATTTTTATTCAGCGCTTCGTTATAAACACTTATGACAACCGTCCCGTCTTTTAAAAAATAAGTTCCGCCGTCCAATTCTTCCTTAGGATCCAAATGTCCGGCCGGCTTACCTTCCGTATCATAAAATGAGACCCCGTTCTGATCCGCTACTCCGATTCTTCCATCCGGGAACAGATGCATCCACTTTACCCAATAATTCTGACCGCTCTCATTCAATGGCAATTTCCATACTTCTTTTCCGGTGCCGTCCACCTTGATCAAATAGTATATATCTTCATAAACAGAATCCTCTTCTTCCGAATTCTGTTCGACAAATTCATCATAAATAATATAATAGTTCCCTTGTTCGTCCGAATTGATATAGGAAAGATAAGAGTTCTGCGACATATCCATAGTAAAAGACTTGACATCAGAACCATCCATTTTACAATTCATGAAAGTAGCCCGGCTTCCTTCCTCCAGCCATTCCATCGCAGCGATATACATTCTTTCCCCTTTTATGGAAAAGTTCTGGAACTGATTGAAATTTTCCATTCCTTCCGCGGAAACCTCCTCCGCCTTATAGACGTATTCTTTGGAAGAAACGGCAGCGCTGCCGCCGTCTTTCCCTCCGCAAGCCGCCAGCGCCAAAGACATGCACACTGCCAAAAAATAAACCAATACCCTTTTCCCGTTCATATACTCTCCTCCACGACGCCCCATTTCCCCTGTTACCTCTTCTTCCTTTTTATAAATCCCTTTAAAAATATTTCCATTTGCTTTTTTCGTTATGAAATCTGTCCGCCGCCCGATCTTTGCATTCCAAAAGAAAATGCCCTGCATCCTTCCATGTCCACTGCCTCCTCTTCCATGAAAGAATCAATGCTGACCCAACAATCACGGAAGGACAAAGCAAAAACAATATCTGCAATATCAAAACAACGGCAAACACATCTTCCCATCCCCTGGCCACATTTTCCCAATAAGGATACTGAATCGCCCTGGCGTTCATGGAACGCATGCCAAATTCGGAAATTACGGTCAAAAGGCCTTTCAGATGAAAGCGGGAAGTATTTTCCACAACCCACATATGGTTTTCATCAATGCCCATCTTTTCTTTTACACTGTTATACGCAAAATTTTTCACCGGATTCGGCATGACCACTTCATAGCTGTTGATCCCCTCTGTCTTGCCGAATTCCTCCAAAGTCTCACAGGACACATAGACCAGCGTCTTATCCAGCCCGGCCGCCTCATGGAAACGTCCCTCTTCCCTTCGGATCACGCCCGATATATAATGCGGCGTTCCGCCGATATTCAAGGGCATACCGACTACATCATTGGAACCAAACAGCTGCCAGGCCGCATCTTCATCCAGAATCACTTTATCATGCATCAGATCGTTTCCCGAAAAATAGGAGCCTTTTAACAACTGCACCGGATGAAACAGGAAAAAATCCCCTCCGATCCCCACAGCTGCCACATCCGCCAAAGACTTTTTCCCGGATGATAAAGTAATGGTACCGGAAGAACTGTAGGCATCCGCCCACAACCTTGCGTTTTCATTGGGAGCCGTAATGGAAGCCTCCAGAAGCGCTTTATCCAGCTCATACTCGAAAGATCTGATTTTATCTTTATCGATTTCCGTACTTTCCGTAAAAAAACAACTCACCTGCGCGGCATCGTTCCCCTCCGCCCATCTCTTCGCCGCATTCTGATCCAACAGTTCGTTTTTTTTCACTGTGGCAAAAGCGGTCAGTCCTCCCCAGCATAAGAGGCAAAGCAGGACAAGGGCCGATAAAAATATCTGCTTCCATGAAAGACCCTTTATAAAAATTTTGATTTTATTCATCGTCTGTTTCCATCTTCCCTTTCCGTCTGCCCACGGCCCGGCTCCGTCATCGTCCCACTATTAATCCGTCAGCCGCACTTGCTTTCCTGCTTCCACCGGCTTTGTCGCCGTAGTGATCACATATTCATAGCCGTAAAGCCCTGCGGAAATCGCCGTGTGCGTATCATCCGAAGCCACAACTTCCACATCCACCCTCGTTGCAATATAACGGTTGCCGAGAGGGCTGCTCTTCGATTCCACGATCAGAATGAATTTCCCGTTATTGTCTTCCCTGATCGCGCTGTTCGGCACCACCAGCTCATAATCGGCACTCCTCTGCCCTACCGAGAGGCTTAGTGACTGTCCCGACTGCACATCGCCCTCAATCTGGAAAGTGAGTTGTTTTTTCTGCGCCGGATCGTCAGGATCCGGTTTGATGGAAGTCAGCGTAGCCTTTACATTGTCGTAATACCATGCATTCTGGAGTTCCGCTATATCTCCCACGGAAAGTTTCCTCGCCTGTTCTGTAGTCGCGGAAAAAACAAGGGTAAATCCCTTTCCGGCTACCTGCATAACCGCAAGAGCCTCTTCCGGTTCCGTTTTTTCTCCCGCCGCTTTATTTACGTTCATCACGATCCCGTCCACCGGAGCGTCGATCGTCGCCCCTACCGATTTCTCCCTCAGTTTTTCTACCTTTTCCTGCTGGAGTTCTATCGCATCATTCTGTGATTCCAGATTGATCTCCGCCAATAACTCTTTCTGAACCTCTGCCAAGTCCTCCTTCGCCTTGTTCAGATTTATCTCCGCCTTCGCCTGTCTATCCTGGGCATCTAAGAGCTGGTTCGAAACGTTCGCTTTATTTATGGAATTGTCGTTGTTGTTTTCTTTGTCGGTCAGGGCTTGCTGGGCATTACTTACTGCGGCATCTTTTGCATTTTTCTCACTTTCTCTGTTTGCCTTTTCCTGCGTCTTATCATATAAATTACCTTCCGCATTATTTACAGCTTTTTGTGCATTTTCTATATTCATTGCCGCATTATTATATGCGTTATCACCGCCTAAATCATTATACATCTTAGCTGCATTTTCATATTGTTGCTGGGCATTCAACAAATCCTCATCTACTTTTTTCTTCGCTGCCTCCGCATTTTCCTTAGCTGCTTTAGCATTATCTCTTGATGCCCTTATTGTTGCCACTGCTTGCCATTCTCTTGCAATATCCTCAGCGCTTGCCGTATCCTTATTGTTTTCATACCAACTGTTATATGCCCCTTCCACTTTCTCACATTCACTATTCACTTCATTATATTCAGCTGTAGTTCTTTCAACTTCCTGATTCGCATTCTCTTGATTTACCGATAAGCTTTCTTTTTGCTGGTTATAATTAATAGTCGCTGTTTCTAATTCTTGCTTTGCCTTTTCAATATTTTCTGCCGCAGCAGTCACATTTTCTAAATTTCCTTTAGCTGCATCCAAATCTGTACTTGCCCTATCTATTTCCACCTGCGCATTCGCCACGCTCTGTCCCGCCGCATTCGCTTCCCTCTGGGCATTGCTCACCGCATTTTTCTCACTTGTCGTATCCACAACCTGGTTTCCGATATAACCAAGTTCCTTATTGACCGAAGCCACCTGCAGCGTTGCGGCATCGTATTCTGCCTGTGCCGCATCTACCGTCGATATAGCATTTTGCAGCCTTTGCTGTTTCTGTGTCAGGGAAAGCGTCCGGTCGCCTTCGATATTGCTCACCGTACCCACTTCCATGCTTTCTGTGATCACGGCCAGCTGATAAGCGAGGATCAGGGAATTCAGTTCCTTCTCCGCATCCATCAATTCCGTGCTTTCCATATCTTCCAGATAGAACAGCGGATCGCCTTTCTTTACCTCATCCCCTGCCTTTACGGCCACGCTGGAAATCACGCGGCTTTCGCTGATGGACACATTATAGGGGTCTGAGGCCGTAATCGTTCCTGTTCCGCGCACCTTCTCCGTAATCGTGCCGCTCTGCACATATTCCGTCGCCACCTCAGGCAGCGAGTAATTCATGATCGTGTTGGAAAAAAATGTCAGCACCAGCATAATAGATAAAAAGATGATCGCCGCATTTTTCACCCATTCCCTTCTCTTTGCCGGATTTGTATTTTCGTTCATCTCATTTCCTCCTATCCCTTAATCCCGCCCTGATATGTAATTCCTTCTACCAGATAATCTTCCCCGTAGAGGAATACAAGAAGCGTAGGTATCATGTATATTGTCGCCACTGCAAATGCCAGCCCGATTTCTCCGTTTTTGATCTTGGAAAGAAAAACAGAAAGCGGATGCATCGTATCGTCCGAAAGTAAAATCAGCGGTTGTTCCACCATATTCCAGTAATCAATAAAAACCAGAATCGCCACGGAGCAAAGGCAGCCCTTGCAAAGCGGCAGACAGATGCGCCGGAATATCTGCCATTCCCCGGCCCCGTCGATCTGGGCCGCCTCAATCACGGAAATAGGAATCCTGCGCATGAATTTTGTAAGCAAGTATACGGCAAAGGGAGAAAATATTCCCGGCAGCCATATTGCCCATCTCGTATCCAGCAGATGAAGCCAGCTCGAAACCAAATAATTTGGAACCAGCGTCACCTGATATGGCATCAGCATCAAAATAATATAAGTAAAAAATATGATTTCCTTTATTCTGCCCCGATACCTGGTAAAACCATACGAGGCCAGCACGGCGACCATAAGCTGGAAAAATACGATCGGTGCCACCAAAATCACCGAATTCCAAAATTTGAACAAATAATCCGGGCTTTTCAGCAATACCGTAATATATTGACTGAAGGAAACCATATCAGGAATAAACTTCAAATTCACCTTTTCCGAAATATACGTTTTCCCACCGGTGCTGCCGGAAGCAAATACCTGGCCGTAATTGGAAGATATTTCCGATGAGGCCATAAAGGAATTGGTAATGGTAAGGATAATCGGCATAAGAAAAAGAATGGCGAAAAATGCTGCTATAAGCACGGCAGACCACTTTTTTAAAAAAATTTTCACTTTTTTCTTTCTCATCCTTCCACATCCCTTCCGAAATAATTTTCCGCCAGAAACAATACTCCGATAATGACTACCATGACAAGAGACATCATAATCGCTGCCGCCGACAGCCTCTGGTAATCCAGCTTGCCAAAGGTATTATTCATAAAATGCTGCATCATATATACCGTAGGATATGGATAATCATCCGTTAAAAGATAGATTTCCCTGAATACTTTAAAGGAATTGATCAGCGACATGATCGTTACGAACAGCAACGTAGAAGAAAGATACCTGATCTTAATGAACCAGAAAATCTGCCACGGCTTGGCGCTCTCCAATATAGCCACCTCAAGAATATCCTTCGGAATGCTGCTCAATGCCGCCATAAACAATATCATATTATAACCAAGGTTTTTCCATAAAAACAACACGATAATCACGATCTGCGCATGATCCGATTTCAGCCAGTCGATCTTTCCCATCCCAAACAAAGACGTGATATCGTTTACCATCCCATTATAATGAAACAGCACCTGCCATATCAGCACGATCGATGCGATAGGTACCATCATGGGCGTCAGGAAAAAAGTACGAAACTGGCTTTTAAAAGGCATCTTGCTGTCCAGAAGCATAGCAAGCCCCAAAGACAGCGCCACCGCCAGGGGAACCGCAATCGCGGAAAACTTCATCGTATTGGAAGCCGCCTGGCGGAAGGCCGCGTTTGTAAATACCATTTTAAAATTGTCCAGAAATACAAATTGATGATTGATCGGATTATCCACCACCGAATAAAAAATAACGACAAAAAAGGGTAACACAAAAAACACCAGCACCCCAAGGATGCTGGGGGCTAAAAATATAGATGAAATTTTTCTCCCCCGCTTCCTTTTATTTTTATCTCTTTTCATTCAAATAAACCTGTACCCGCTCCTGAATGAGTCCTGCCGCATCTTCCGCCTTCTTCTGTCCATCAAAATAACTCTGTGACTCATCAATAATAATACTGAATATTTGTGAATCTATCCTGGCAGCGCCCGCCGTTTCGATCATCTGCCGGATCCTGTCCACCTGTTCCTTGGAAGCCGCAAAAACTTCTACCGTAACTTCCCCTGACGCTCCGCTTGTCCAGGTCGCTTTCGGCATCTCTTTTTTCGTTCCGTCCGCATCCTCATAATATTCTGCGGTCATATCCTTTTCAAACTGCTTCTCCAGCGCCGATTTCATAACCGGGAAACCGGCATTGGCGGATTGAAGGTTCTCCTGGCGTTCCTGATCCAATAAAAATTTCATGAACTCCCAGACGCCTTCTTTATTTTTAGAATTCACATTCATTGCTACCGTCGTTCCGTTAGGCGTAATCATCGTCCCGCTTTCCCCGGAAGTGGGGTACCCGATCATATTGATCGCTCCCCCGAATTTATTCTCATACAGCTGATACTGCTGTACGGAAGTAACCGTTTCCTTCAGCAAGAGAAGTTTCCCTTTTCTTATTTTTTCTACATCGCTGGGCCCGTTCTGGTCATACGTAACCTCTTGTGGAAAACGATTGGCGAACTCCAGAATTTTTATAAATTCCCCGTCATTAAAATGACAGGTTCCATTTTCCTCATCCACAAATTTATCGCCGTTTATCGCCAGCATCATCTGCAAAGCATTGTACTTTGTCGTATATTCGAACAATTCCACATCCGATTCTTTGGAATCCATCAGCGCCATCACATCATCCAGCGTCCATGATGTTCCAGTTCCTATGTCAGACTCCTTGCCGATCATCGTTTCTATGCCAAAGCACCTCATGACCGCATAAAGCTTTCCGTCCTCCTCATACGCTTTCAACGCATTTTCCACATAATCTTCCCTGTTCATATCGGCATCCTTATCCAGATATGGATTCAGGTCTTCCACTACGCCCATGGAAACCAGTTCTTCTAATTCAACCGGAGAATATACCATATCGATAATATCCGGCCCATTGCCGCTGGACATATCCGCCGACCAGAGAGAGACTATTGTTTCATAATCCTTATCCCCCTCACTGTAATCCTTGATCTCTATCCGGTATTTATCGCTCTGCTTATTAAAAGCTACTACATCCGCTTTCGCAAAATAAGGGATATAAGTCGTGCCATAAGTCAATACCGTTTTCTCCGGCACTTCCGCTCTGTTCTTTTTCGTCAGAACCGCCAGTTCCGCCTTCGGCTCATCCGAACTCCAGTCCATGGAAAAAGCCACTACCCTGCTATCCGCAAGGATCTGAAAATCTCTCAGGTTTCCGCTGTCGATATCGCTGTCCACCCAGTTCAAAATCTCCACCGGCTCCTCATCGCCCAGATTATATGTATAAAGCTTTGTTCCTACCGTATAGAGAATGTCCGCTAGTTCCCCGCCGCTTAAATAAGTGCCGTATTCAAAGGTTATGGGAACATCCAGCGCCTTTAACCGCTTTCCTGCCAGATCCACTTCCTGCACTTCATAAGCCACATCACCAAAATAAGAAACCAGAACTTTCTCTCCCTTTACGCTGAACATACTCCCGATATAAGTTCCAACATCTATTTCGCAATAGGGCTGTCCATCCTGTTTGATAACGCAGATGCTGTTCTGCAGACAGACATAATAATTCCCGTCCTTATCTTCCAGCAGACTCTGCATATAAAAGCTGTCGTCCTTAACCATCGCTTTTCCCGTATCGACATCCTGCAATACCGTTCCATCCGGAGAAATCTTTCTTATCGTAACATTTTCCGTTTTGCTCTCCATTCCTCCGAGCTGGTCATATGTCTCCAGCCCCAGCAGAAGATTTCCTTCCGTATCCTTTCCAATAACGCTGATCACGGTATTTTCTGCCAAATCTACAGGAATTTCCTCCTGGCTGCCGTCCATCTTTCTTACAAACAGCTTCGTCTGATTGTCCTTCCCCCCTACAAAATATATGGTGCCTTCGTCACCGCTCATCACGTTGCCGACCATATATCCTTCTTCTCCAAGCGTTTCATATTCCGCCACATAAATAAAATCGTCTTTTGCACTTTCCGCCGCCTCAGGCACGTTTTCTTCCTTTCCTTTACCTCCGCATCCGGCCAAAGCCAAAGTTGTGATTACCACTATGCCAGCCGCCAGCCAATTTCTGATCTTCATTCGCATCCTCCTTCCTTTCCTTTCTTCCTATCGGTTCTCATTCACATAAACCTGTATCCTGTTTTGAATAACATCCGCCGTTTCCTTTGCCGATTTCTGGCCCTCAAAATAAGCATTGGACTCTTCCGTAATAATTTCCATGATCTTTTCATCATACTGGTACATCTGATCGGTGCCTTCAATCAATTTCCTTACCGTTTCCACCTCATAATCTTTTGCAGCAAAAATTCGAACGGAAAAATTATCGTATCCCCAGCTCGTCTTTTCCGACCGCTTTTTCGTTCCGTCCACATCCTCATAATAGTCCTCTGTCATATCTTTTTCAAACTGCTTTTCCAATGCCGACTTCATAATTGGAAAGCCATAATCTCCTCCCCGTGGAGATCCTTCCTGCGCTTCCTTTGTAAGACTGCGGCGGACAAACTGCCATGCACCGTCTTTATTCGGAGATTTTGCATTGATCCCCATAGTGGAACCTGCGTTGGAAATAAAAGAACCGTTGTCCGAACTGGTCGGATAGCCGCAAAATGCGATCGGCTCTCCGAACATCGCCTCATACATAATATACTCCTGCATGGAACTGATACCTGTCTGCACCATCAGAAGCCGGTTCTGCTGAACCTTCTCCGGCATAGTCAGCCCGCTTGTATCCTCTTTATAATCCGTATCAAACCGGTTGGCAAATTCCAGCGCCTTTACAAATTCCCCATCGTTAAACTTGCACTCACCCGTACTCCAATCCACATACTGATCCAGATTCATGACAACATTCGTCATTAATATGCTGCCTTTCGTCGCATATTCATAAAGCTGCGTGCCTTCCGGCAGACCGCCCGCAATTTCCATCACCTCATCCAATGTAATACTGTCCCTCTCTCCCACATTGGATACCTTTGCCAACACCGTATTTATATAAAATCTCGATGGCATCGTATAAAGCTTTCCATCTATCTCATAAGCCTTCCTGATATTTTCCAGAAAATCTTCCCTGTTCATCTCGCTATCCGCATCTATATAGGGATATAAATCCTCTAAAATTCCTTTTGCCGCATACATCTGTACATTGGCACTGGAAAGTTCGATAATATCCGGCCCCTTTCCGCTGATCATATCCGCATTCATCTGCTCCACCCCGGAGCCATATCCCTCCGCACTGTCGTTTGTCACATACTCTTTTACTTCGATCCGGTATTCCTGATTTTTCTTATTAAAATCAATAATTTCCTTTCTGATGTCATAATTTAAATATAATGTGCCATAAGTAAGTATCTTCTGCTCCGGCACTTCGGAACCCTTCTTTTTTGTCAAAAATGCCAGTTCCGCACTGCTTATGCCGCTTTCATAATCCCATGACGAAAGAACGACCATAATCCGCCCGTCTTCCAATACGGCAAAGGAACGTACATCGTCTCTGTCTATATTACAGTCGACCCAGTTCAACACTTTGGCCGGCGCCGCATCCCCAAAAGAATAGGTATACAAATTATCGCCCATACTAAATACGAGATCCGAATCCACACCCGGTGCAAAGGTATATCCCTCATACCTTCCTATCATCAGCTCTTTCACCGCTTCGCCCATCGCTTTCGCGTTGATATCGACCAGATGGGTTTCCATGCCTTCATTACCATAATACACCGCATATACTGCGCCATCCTTCGTGGAAAACATTTCATTGATCCAGTCTTCTGTCTTTATCTCACAAATCTCATTTCCATCCTTATCAAGAACCACTACGCTCTGGTACAGGCACATATAGATATTTCCGTCTTTATCCGTCTCCAGAATCTGCACATAGGATTCCTCATCTTCAAAGACATCGCTGATATCCGTTTTGGACAAAATATTTCCATCTTGGGAAAATCTGCATAACTCCATAGTGCGCGAAGAAGGCTCCGACCATCCGCCAGTATCTGCGCTGGAAGCCACAGCTACTCCTACTCCTTCTCCAGCATAAACATGAGAACCTTCGCCTCCTTCATTTACAATTTCATAAGAAAGTTCTTCCTTGGAGTTTTCTTTCTTTTCTGACGTTTCCGCATCTTCCGGTACCTTCGCATCCTCTGATGCTTCTCCGTCCTCCGGTACCTCCGCATCCTCTGATGCTTCTCCGTCCTCCGGTACTTCCGCGTCCTCTGATGCTTCTCCGTCCTCCGGTACTTCCGCGCCTTCCGACACTTCCACATCTTCCGATACTTCCGTACCTTCCAATACTTCCGCATCTTCTTCCTCTTCCGCCGCCTCACCGGCTTCACCCGTTTTGCCTTCATCATAAACATATCTGCTCAATACGGCCAGGAAACTCCCATCTCTATCCATGGCGATCTGCTGAATACTGCTGTCCTCCCCAAAGTCCAGTGGAATTTTCTGCGACTCATCTTCACCGACCTTCAGCATAACGAGATATTCCTCATAACTCTGCGCCGCTTCATTATAGGAACCGGATCTGTAATATATGGTATCTTCGTTGATAAAAACCTGATCCACGCCGTCCTGCGCATCCAGGCTCCGGTATTCCGGCACATATACAAATTCCTTTTGCGCCGTCGTATTATCCGTTTTGGAGCCGCCGCAGCCCGCCGCCTGTATTCCCATAGCAGCCAACAGAACCGTCAGTATCACTTTTTTCCAATTTGACTTATTTTTCATCATAATAAATTCCCTTTCCATAACCTGTAAACATTGGGACGTATACACAATAACACAACACTTAGTATTCCATCGCGCTATAATAGCACTATATATCGAATCATAACATAGTCTTATCTTTAGTACAATCACACATTTCTTAATAATTTCTGAACACGCAGTATGTTTTGCCTAACTGCTCTCCTAATTCTTAAAACTATGGATAGGCGCAGGAATACGTCCTCCTCTGTTCACAAAATCATCGCAGGAAAAACCGTTCACCGGCATGATCGGTGCATGTCCCAGCAAACCTCCAAATTCTACGCTTTCTCCCACACCTTTCCCGATTACGGGAATAATCCTTACTGCCGTCGTCTTCTGATTCACCATGCCGATTGCCATCTCATCGGCAATAATGCCTGAAATCGTAGTGGCTTTTGTATCTCCCGGAATCGCTATCATATCCAGCCCCACGGAACACACACAGGTCATAGCCTCCAGTTTTTCCAATGTAAGCGCACCGGCGCTGACCGCATCTATCATCCCCTGGTCTTCGCTGACCGGTATAAATGCCCCGCTCAATCCTCCCACATACGAGGACGCCATAACGCCGCCTTTCTTCACCTGATCGTTCAACAATGCCAAAGCGGCCGTTGTTCCCGGCGCGCCCGCATACTCCAGACCGATCTCGCACAAAATATCCGCTACGCTGTCGCCGATCGCCGGAGTCGGCGCCAACGACAAATCCACGATGCCAAAGGGAACCCCCAGCCTTTTGGATGCCTCCTGCGCCACCAGCTGTCCTACCCTCGTCACTTTAAAAGCAGTCTTTTTAATTGTCTCACACAATATTTCAAAATTCTTGCCGCGCACCTTGCTAAGAGCGGTTTTTACCACTCCCGGGCCGCTGACTCCCACGTTAATGATCCGGTCGCTTTCCGTCACGCCATGAAACGCACCGGCCATAAACGGATTATCATCCGGCGCATTGCAAAATACAACCAGCTTCGCACATCCAAGAGAATCTTCTTCTTTCGTATATTCCGCCGTCTTCTTTACGATCTCTCCCATCAGCTTTACCGCGTCCATGTTGATCCCCGTCTTTGTGGAACCCAGATTCACGGAACTGCATACCCTCTCCGTTGCAGACAGGGCGATCGGTATGGATTCTATGAAGATCCGATCCGCCTCCGTCATCCCTTTCGACACCAGGGCGGAATATCCGCCGATAAAATTAACGCCTACTTCGTGCGCCGCCTTATCCAGTGTTTTAGCGATCCTTGCAAAATCCTCCGGCGTTTTGCATGCAGCCCCGCCAACAAGCGCGATCGGAGTAACCGAAATCCTTTTATTGACAATCGGTATTCCAAATTCCCTGGAAATCTCTTCCCCCGTTTTCACCAAATCCTTTGCCGCCTCATAAATTCTGACGTATATCTTTTCATTTAATTTATCCAAATCGGAATCGATGCAGTCCAGCAGACTGATACCGAGCGTTATCGTCCTTACATCCAGATTTTCCTTTTCAATCATCTGGTTTGTTTCCGCAACTTCAAATATATTAATCATCGTCTCTCCTCATTTCAAATCCTGTGCATTTTATCAAAGATTTCTTCCTTCTGGCATTTGATGATAACGCCGATCTCCTCCCCTAGCATTCCCAGTTCATCCACGATATCCCCAAAATGCTTTTCCGTCCTGCTCATATCCACGATCATCATCATATTGAAATACCCTTGTACGATCGTCTGTGAAATATCCAGAATATTGATTTTATTGTCCGCCAGATAAGTACATACTTTTGCGATAATGCCAACCGTATCTTTCCCTACTACAGTAATAATCGTCTTTTTCATCGTATTCTCCATTTCTACGGCTTTATCCGCCGCCCCTATGCAATTTCCACTATTTCCGATACCTCGCTTCTGTTCGCAATCCGTATCGGAAAATCGTTTGCTTTATATTTATTATCCGCCATCGCAATTTCTACCCGCACCGTTTCATAGGCAAGCTCCGGCAGGTTATTTTCTTTGCTTAAATGCCCCAGTACGATCGTCTGCATACCGTCGTTCAATAATCTGCAAAGCAGCTGCCCCGAAAGTTCATTGGACAGATGCCCCCGATCCCCGGCAATCCTTCTTTTTAAATAATATGGATAAGGCCCCACTTGAAGCATATTCACATCGTGATTCGCTTCTATCAGCAGTGCATTCATCCCCCTTAGGCATTCCACCGTATAATCGTTATAGCAGCCAAGATCCGTCACGATCCCCAGCTTTTGCCTTCCATGGCTGATACGGTATGCCACCGGTTCCGCCGCATCATGGGAAATCTTCATAGGATTTACCACCAGATCCTTGAGAGTCACTTTATGATCCGCTTCCAGTTCATGAAACAAACATTCTTCAATCTTTCCTGCCATGGAAGAACAACGGATCGCATCCAGCGTTCCTTTTGTTCCATAAACAGGAATGTTGTACTTCCTTGCCATCACTCCCAGCCCATGGATGTGATCCGCATGTTCATGGGTGATAAAGATTCCGTCCAACTCTTCCGGCTTTATCCCCAGTTTTTCCAGTCCTTCTTTTGTTCTTTTGCCGCTGATCCCAACATCCACTAATATATGTGTGGCATCGGAACCCACATAGATGCAGTTTCCACTGCTTCCGCTGGCAATACTGCACATCCGCATTTCCTTATCCAGCCTTTCCCACTTTTATTTTTCCCAGTAAATCTCTATAACGTCCCCATCTTCCACTTGTTCCATATATCTCGATATCTGTCCATTCCGCTTCGTGATCACGCAAGCCCCCTGGGGACTGGAAAGATCGAAATCAATATAATCAAAAATATCCACAAATACGTATGACATTTTCCCTTTCATCGTTACAGGGCTCCCGTTTACCAGAAGGTGGATCGTTCTGGAAGGTTCCTTCCCCCTTCTTGCGCTGTCCGACGGCATTTCTTCTTTTTTCCGGCTTGCCGGCTCCGCACTTTCCGGTTCTTCCTCAATGCCTTCTTCTATGAGGGCATATGCCCCATATTCCGGCATTCTGTCCTTTTCCGCCCTTTCGGCAGCCATCTCTCCTCTTTCCCTGCTTGTCAGCCACGTATCTTCATCCGTCCCCCGCATCGCCCACGACACGGTAAAATTCTCAAATACATGGGTATCCATATCCGCCCTCCGGTTATTGACATACATGTGAAGCCTGTCATCCACCATAACGTCCATAAAATCAGCGATCTGTCTCACCGTATAATAATTCAGCATTTCGATCTCGTCATTATCCCTGATATCATAATATTTCGACTGTAGTTTTCCGTTGACCCGGGCAAATTTCGGCAGGTCGATCCTTTTCTCGTTCACTGTCACCCTGATTACATCGCCAAATTCATTCAACGCGCCCAGCTCCATAGCCGCCGCGTCTCCCGCCGTGGAGGGAACCACTTCTATCTTATCTCCTCTGCGGATAGGTGTATGTATATCAGCCTCTTCCCCGTTTACCCGAATGACCGCCGCTTCCCCCAACTGTCCCCGGACAATTCTCGTCTTTCCGTTGACCCGGAAATTCAACTCCTTCCCTCTCTTCGGGAACAGCCCTTCCTTTTCAAACTCGGCCTGCATCGCCGCATCTACCACCGCCAGCATATTGTTATCGTATAATTTCACCCTCTGTCCGTTAAAATCCACGAATATAAAATTATTGCTCTGTTCATAAAAGCTCAGGCAAATACCGACCGGCGTCACCAGCAGGGAATCTTTTACAATATGATCTTCCAAAAATTCTACAGACTGCAATACTTCTCCGCCGCGTACCGCTACTCTTTCCTTTTGTATGCCCAGTTCTTCCGCCAGCCGTTCCGTATAGCCTTCTATTTTACCTCCCCCGCCTACTACAAAAACGGCGCTGACCGATTTCCCTCCGTTCAGCTCCTTGATTTTATCGGCCACTTGAAGCGCCATGGATTCTATGACCGGATTCACCACTTCCAGCAGTTCGCCTTTGGTGATGCTCTGCTGCAAGCCCATAATATCCTTATAGGTGATCTCTTTCATGATTCCCGCATCTTTTTTTATCTGTTCCGCCGTTCCAAAATCCACAAGACAATGTCTGGCAATCGTTTCTGTCAGGGCGTCGCCGGCCATGGGGATCATTCCAAATGCAATGATGCTTCCGTCCTTCGTAATGGAAATATCCGAAGTCCCCGCTCCCACGTCCACCAAAGCGATGTTCAGCATCCGGTACATTTCAGGGATTGCCACCTGGATCGCCGCGATCGGCTCCAACGTCATATTTGCCACATTAAGCCCCGCCAGTTCCACCGCTTTATTCAATCCGTCCACCACATCATCCGGCAAAAATGTGGCAATCATTTCCGCGCTCAATATTTTTGCCTTATGCCCCTCCGGATTGGAAATCGGATAATGATTAATATAATAATGGATGACAGAATGGCCCACACAGTAAAATTTCATATCCGTATCATTTTCATTCTGAAACCTCTCATAAGCCCGTTCCACGCCGTAAGAGGTGAGGCCGTACATATCCTCCTGTGTAATTTCCTTTTCATGGGCAAACTCGCTGTCCACCGTCACATTCACAGTGCGAAGCACACGTCCTGCGGCCGCGATACAGGCTTCCGCCAATTTTCTTCCCGTTGCTGCTTCCAGTTCTTCCTTGATCTGCCGGACAGTCTCCCCCACTTTCCGGATGTCATGAATCTGCCCATCCAGCATGGCGCGGGTCTCATGCTCTTTCATTCTCTGTGCCACCGCATAAAAACGGTCATTGCTGCGGTATCCCACCGTACCCACTACGCTTCTCGTTCCTATGTCCAATCCAAAAACAAGCTGTCCCGAATAGTTTTTTCCCTCTGTCACAGATATCCCTCCAATTTCTTATCAATCTGCTCATATGTATCCGCAAGGCTGCCCCCATTATCGATCACGACCTTACAATGCTTCCTGAACTCTTCTTCCGAAAGCTGCCGCTCCAGGATCCCGGAGATTTTTTCATCGCTGTAGTTTCTAAAATGCTTCAGCCTCCGCCTCCGCACTTCCTCTCCTGCGTAAATATACCAAAGTTCATCCACTATATTTTCATATCCGCCCTCGATCAAAAGCGCCGCCTCAATAAACAAAAAATCGGTTTTCCCTTCCCTGCCGGCCTTTTCGATTTCTTTCAGAATATATTCCCTGACCATCGGATGGATCAGATCGTTCACCTGTTGCAAAAGAGCCTCGCTGCCGAATATTTTCTCCGCCATTTTTTGCCGGTCAATCCTTCCATCCGGCGCAAGTATCTCCTGGCCGAGCAGCTTCACCAACGCCCCATAGCAGCTTTCTCCAGGCTCTTTCACTTTATGCGCCGCTTCATCGGCCAGCAATACCTGACAATTATATTTTCCTCTTATATATGCCAATACTTCCGTCTTGCCGGCTCCAATGCCGCCCGTAATGCCAATGATCTTCATAAAAAAACTCCTGTTCCGCTATTCCAGCTATTTTGCCTCATACCAGTTCTTTCCGGTGTGCATATCTACTTCCAGCGTAACGGCCAGATCCGCCGCTGCCTTCATTTCCTCATCCAGAATGGCCTTCACCTTCTCCGTTTCTTCTTCCGCTGTCTCGATCAAAAGTTCATCGTGTACTTGAAGGATCAGCCTGGAAGATAAGTTTTCTTCCTTTAATCTCCGCCACACCCTGATCATGGCGATCTTAATAATATCCGCCGCCGTACCTTGTATCGGGGAATTCATCGCAACCCTTTCCCCGAAGGAACGCTGCATAAAATTGCTGGAAGAAAGCTCCGGCACCGGTCTTCGTCGCCCGAACATCGTCGTCACATAGCCTTCCTTTTTCGCATTTTCTACCTGCCTGTCCAAAAACTTCTTTACTTCCGGATAGGTTGCAAAATATTGTTCGATATACTCCGCTGCCTCTTTCCTGGAAATACTCAGATCCTGGCTTAATCCAAAGGAACTGATGCCATACACGATACCGAAGTTTACCGCCTTGGCATTCCTTCGCTGCAAATCCGTCACTTCTTCAAAAGGAGTATGGAATACTTTGGAAGCCGTAATTCTATGGATATCCTCGTCCATTTTATAAGCCTCGATCAGTTGGGAATCCTCCGACATATGGGCGAGTACCCTCAGCTCTATCTGGGAATAATCCGCATCTGTAAATACAAACCCCTCTTCCGGGACAAATACTTTCCTTATCAGCCGGCCCAGCTCCATCCTCATCGGAATATTCTGCAAGTTCGGTTCCGTTGAGCTGATCCGTCCCGTAGCCGTAATCGTCTGGTTAAAAGTGCTGTGTATTCTGTTATCTTCCCCTATATATGCCGCCAGCCCTTCCGCATAGGTGGATTTTAGTTTCGTCAATCCCCTGTATTCCAGAACCTCCTCCACAATTGGGTAGTCCGGGGCCAGCTTATCTAATACATCCGCAGCCGTAGAATATCCGGTCTTCGTCTTTTTCCCGCCCGGAATGCCCATTTTCTCGAATAAAACCTCCCCCAGCTGTTTTGGAGAATTAATATTAAAATCGCATCCTGCTATCCGGTGAATACTTTCTTCCAGTTCCCCAATCCTCCCGTTTAGCGCCTCCCCATAAGCGCGCAGCTCGTCCGGTTTTACTTTGACGCCTTCCTTTTCCATGCAATAGAGGACATAGGAAAGGGGCATTTCGATTTCTTCCATCAGCCGTTCCATGCCCGTCTGTCCGAGCCTCTCTTTTAAAACAGGTGCCGCCATCCAATCCACATACGCAAGAAAACATGCATATTCCATGACTTCTTTTTCATTTTCTTCCACTGCTTTTTTCAAAGGTGTCTTTCCAAACCGCTGTGCTTTTCCCGGAATCGTCAGTCCCAGATATTCCGAAGCGATATCTTCCGGCTGGTAATCGTTCTTCAAAGGATTTAATAAATACGCCGCAATCAATATATCAAACAGCCCCGCCGTCTTATCCGTCTTCATATATTTATATTTGTTTTTCATGTCAAAGGCAGCAAACTGCATGCCGGGTTTTCTTTCTCCCGCAGTCGCCTCCCCCAGACCCTCCAGCAGATATTCCCTCGTCAAAAATCCTTCCGGCCTCAGGAAATAAATCTCTTTTTCCCCAAAGGCCAGAGCTATGCCGACAAAATCCTCCTCCCTGCTGCTGTCTTCTATGATCTCAAAGGCCGCCCACTGTTCTTTCTCCAAAGTACGCAGCTTTTGGAAAAGTTCCTCTGCCTCTCCCAGATCCGTCACCGTCCTGAAATATTGCGTTTCTTTATTTTCTATGCCTTGCTTCTCAAAGCGGCTCAACATATTTTTAAATCCCAGCCGTTGAAAAATCTTATAAGCGTCTTCCGTATAAAAATCACCGATTCGGGCATCGTCATAAGAAAGATCAATATCTCCATCCACTTTGATCGTCGCCAGTTCCTTGCTCAAATCGGCAAGCTCCCTGTTCGCTTCCAAAGATTCTCTGACCGATTTCCTGGATACCTCTTCCAAATGTTCGTAGATTCCCTCCAGAGAACCAAAACGTACCATCAGATCTGTCGCCGTCTTTTCGCCAACCTTTGGTACGCCGGGAATATTATCCGCGGTATCTCCCATCAGCGCCTTCAGATCGATAAACTGTACCGGATTCACCTGATATTTTTTTTCCACATCCGCCGCATAATAATCCTCTACTTCCGTTTTGCCGCCTTTCGTTTTCGGTATACGGATCTTAATGTGGGAAGAAGCGATCTGCAGCAGATCCCTGTCGCCGGAAATCAGGGCAACCTCCATTCCTTCCTTTTCCGACCGCTTTGCCAGCGTCCCAAGAATATCATCTGCTTCCAGTCCTGGCTTTTCTACAGTCCGTATCCCCATCGATGCGAGAACTTCTTTCATCACGGGAACCTGCTCGCGCAGTTCTTCCGGCATGGGCTTTCTTGTCCCTTTATATTCGCTGTAAATTTTATGGCGGAACGTAGGTTCATGTACGTCAAAAGCCACCACCAAATATTCGGGACGTTCTTCATCCAGAATTTTAAACATAATATTCAGAAACCCATAAATGGCATTCGTATGAAGCCCCTCCGAATTGCTCAGATCCGGCACTCCATAGAACGCCCTGTTTAAAATGCTATGTCCATCGATCAATACTATTTTTTCCATATGCTCCATATCCCCGCTGTTTTCACAGCACTATAATCAAAACGATAATTGTTATAATGGTTATAATCGCCAGAACTTCCACTCCATATACAAGGAAGTGCAATACTTCGCGTATCTTCATCCTTCTCCTGGCATCTTCCATCATCCAGTCAAATTCCTTCTGCAAGTCAAAGGTATTCCCCTCCTCCAGTCTGGCCATTCCTTCCTGCACAAGAAACTGTATGCTGAGTTCTTCTTTGCATTCCTTGCATTCTTCAATGTGATCTAAAAAATCTCTCAATTCTCTGCTATTTAATTTATGATTCAAAAAGTCCGGTATCATCTTTATTACTTCTTTGCAATCCATAGCAGCTCCCCGATCATTCTCTTAAGTATATTTCTTTATTTTATGCCGGAATATTCGCACGCGATATACCCATACTTTATTTACTATACACTAAAATCAGCTTTTTTGAAAGTATTCCCGAAAAATTAATTTGAGAAAACACCGCATAACAAGCGAGAAGGAAAGGAATCTTCCCCAAACAAAAAAAGACCGGACTATCGTAAAATACTGTAGTTCGGTCTTTTCATAAAATTCTTTCTTATACCATAAATAAATATTTTCAATCACTAACTTTTATTGATTACATTTTTACAAGAGAAAGAGCCGCTTCATCTGCCACTACGGTTACGTTAGGATGAAGCTGTAATACCGATGCCTGTACCTTAGGAGTAATCGGCCCAAAGAATGCATCTCTTACGATCGCTGCCTTGTCTTCTCCGCTGACTACTACAAGCACCGATTTTGCCAGCATAATTGTCTTAATGCCCATCGTATACGCCTGTTTCGGCACATCGTCATAAGATGCAAAAAATCTCTTATTCGCTTCAATCGTAGATGGTGTCAGATCCACGCAATGAGTCTCAGGAATAAACTCATCTGCCGGCTCGTTAAACCCGATATGTCCGTTATGCCCAAGTCCTAAAAGCTGTAAATCGATACCTCCTACTGATTCGATCACTTTGTTATAATCAGCACATGCCTTGTCGCTGTCCGGCTCCGTTCCGTCAGGAAGATGGGTGTTATCCTTGTTTATATTCACCTTACTGAAAAGATGATCGTTCATAAAATAATAATAGCTCTGATCGTTATCCTTCGTCAGCCCTTTATACTCATCCAGATTCACCGATGTAACCTTAGAAAAATCCAAATCACCTTTCTGGTACCATTCCACCAGCTGTTCATAAGTTCCAATCGGCGTAGATCCCGTTGCAAGCCCAAGAACGCAATTCGGCTTTACAATGACCTGGGCTGAAATAATATTAGCAGCCTTCCTGCTCATATCTTTATAATCTTTTGCTTTAATTATTCTCATTTCTGCTCCTATCACAAATTGGTTTCAAAGAATTTCTTTAAAGCTGCGATTGCTTCTGCCTCGTCGGGGCCTTCCGCCGTACAAGTAACAGTCGTACCTTTCTTTGCGCCAGCTCCCATAAGCGCCATGATCTTCTTTGCATCCGCTTTTTTCGTACCGGTATCCACCATAATAGTACTCTTAAAAGCTGCTGCCTGCTTTACCAGCAATCCTGCAGGTCTCGCATGAATTCCCAGCTCATCCTTAATCGTATACTTGAACTCCTGCATAATATATTTCTCCTTTCTTTCATTCCCTTTGCAAGGATTTCTACCGTATTCATCTACTCCGGACGTCTTCTGTCATCTCATCCGCTCACAATATTTTCCAGTAAATATCTGGGTATATCATAACAATTTATACAATTTCTGTCAAGCAGATAATGCTTTTTTTGTGTTTTATGTTGAATATATTCTTCTCACATTCCGAATTATTATACATTTCATATATTGCATAAAATACAAAAAACTTGCCGTACTAATTAATTAGTACGGCAAGTTTTTTGTATGCCGATGACGAGACTTGAACTCGTACAATGTTGCCATCGTCAGATTTTGAGTCTGATGCGTCTGCCAATTCCGCCACATCGGCTTATCACTTATTTTGATTCTGTTAAAATCTAACAGCCGAGTAATATAATATCATACTCGGCTGATATTGGCAAGTCATTTTTTAAAATTCTTTTTCTAAATTTTTATAAATGTCTAGCCCGTCAAATGTAGCAAAATAATCCTCCGGTTTCTCCGCCCTGCGGATCAAATCCACGCCGCCGTCTTCCCTCAGCAAAAGTTCTGCCGATTTTAATTTTCCATTGTAATTATACCCCATGGAAAATCCATGAGCTCCCGTATCATGGATAAAAAGATAATCCCCTTTATCAATCTCCGGCAGCATCCTGTCCACAGCAAATTTATCGTTATTCTCACATAAAGAACCAACGATATCATATTTGCAATCACAAGGCTCCTGTTCTTTCCCAAGTACCGTTATGTGATGATATGCCCCGTACATCGCCGGACGCATCAGATTGACTGCACAAGCGTCCACTCCGATATATTCCTTATAGGTATGCTTTTCATGGATCGCCTTCGTTACAAGCGCTCCATAAGGTCCCATCATAAAACGCCCCATTTCCGTATAAATGGCCACGTCTCCCATTCCTGCCGGAACAAGCACCTCTTCGTATACCTTTCTTACTCCCTCCCCGATAGCGTAAATATCATTTCCGGCCTGTCCTGGCTGATAAGGAATGCCAACGCCTCCTGAAAGGTTAATAAATTTAATCGCCGCACCAGTTTCCTCTTTTAAACGTACTGCCATTTCGAACAACTGTCCTGCCAGCGTCGGATAATATTCATTCGTCACCGTATTGCTTGCCAGAAACGCATGAATCCCAAAATTTTTCACACCCTTTTCCTTAAGGATGCGAAATCCCTCAAACATCTGTTCCTGAGTAAAACCATACTTGGAATCCCCGGGGTTGTCCATAATTCCATTGCTCATTGTAAATACACCGCCCGGATTGTATCGGCAGCTTATTGTTTCAGGAAGCTTCCCTAAAACCGTTTCCAGATAATCAATATGTGTAATATCATCCAAATTGATAATTGCTCCCAGCTTTGCAGCATATGCATATTCTTCAGCAGGAGTCTCATTCGAGGAAAACATAATATCTTCTCCTGTCGCACCGATTGCCGCACTCAGCATGAGTTCCGTCATGGAGGAACAATCGTACCCACAGCCATATTCTTTCAATATCTGCATCAGACATGGATTGGGCGTCGCTTTCACTGCAAAATACTCCTTAAATCCCGGATTCCATGAAAAAGCTTCTTTTACCGCCTTTGCATTTTCCCTGATCCCCTTTTCATCATAAATATGAAAAGGCGTAGGGTAATCTTTTACAATCTCTTCTATCATTTCTTTCGTTACAAATGGTTCTTTTTTCATCTTTCTCCCCGTTTCTATTCAATATCTTCGATCTGCCAATCAATCGGCTCCACTCCGTTCTCTGCCAGAAATTCATTGGCCCTGCTAAAATGTCTGCATCCAAAAAACCCCCTGTATGCGGACAGCGGACTGGGGTGAGGCGCTTTTAATATAAGATGTTTGGGATTTGTCAACATAGACATTTTATTCTGTGCCGGCCTTCCCCACAAAAAATAAACGATCGGCCGATCCTGGGCGTTGACCGCTTCAATTACGGCATCGGTAAACATTTCCCAGCCTTTTCCCTGATGGGAATTCGCCTGGTGGGCCCTTACCGTAAGCACCGTATTCAAAAGCAGAACTCCCTGATCCGCCCATTTTTTCAAATATCCGTTGTTCGGAATACGGCATCCCATATCATCATGCAATTCCTGATAAATATTCTGAAGGGATGGCGGGATATTTTTCTGATCAGGAAGTACGGAAAAACTTAATCCATGAGCCTGATGCTCATTATGGTATGGATCCTGTCCCAACAGCAATACTTTTACCCGACTCAAAGGCGTAAAATGAAATGCATTGAAAATATCATCTGCCGGAGGATAGATCACCGACTTACTATATTCTCCCTGCACAAACTGAAAAAGCTGCCTGTAATATGGCTTGGAAAATTCCGGCTTCAACGCTTCCAGCCAGTCATTCTGAATCATTGCCATGCTTTTGTACTCCTTTTATCCTTATAGCCTTACCGATACTTTCCGCTCCCTTAAAAATTTTTTCACCTCACATATCTCCAGTTCCTTATAATGAAACAGCGATGCGGCCAGAGCGGCATCCGCCCGGCCTTCTGTCAGCGCGGCGTTAAAATCTTCTAATCGTCCGGCCCCTCCGGACGCTATTACGGGTATAGAAACATTTTCAGCTATCGTCTTTGTCAGTTCTATATCATAACCGGCTTTCGTGCCATCGCAGTCCATGCTCGTCAAAAGAATCTCTCCTGCCCCCAGCATATCGGCTCTCATCGCCCATTCCACCGCATCCAGGCCGGTATCCACCCTGCCTCCATGCTTATAAACATTCCAGCCGGAACCATCCTCCCGCTTTTTCGCATCGATTGCCACCACAACGCACTGACTGCCAAATATTTCTGCTGCCTGACAGATCAGGCTCGGATAATCAATGGCGGAAGAATTGATGGAAACTTTATCCGCCCCTTCTCTGAGAATCGCTTTAAAATCTTCTACGGTACGGATTCCACCTCCTACGGTAAAAGGAATAAACACTTTCTCCGCCACGCGCCGTACCATATCCGCCACCGTTGCCCTGGCGTCAGAAGATGCCGTAATATCGAGAAATACCAATTCATCCGCGCCTTCTTTATCATAAGCAGCCGCTATTTCCACCGGGTCACCCGCGTCTTTCAGATTTACAAAATTAACCCCTTTTACCACTCTTCCATTATGTACATCCAGGCAAGGGATAATACGTTTCGCATGCATTTATTTCCCCTCCTTTTGTATTTCGATAAAATTACGGAGAATCTTCAACCCTGTCTCAGAACTTTTTTCCGGGTGGAACTGACAGGCAAACACATTGCCCTTTTCCACAGATGCGTGGATCAATGTATTATATTCCGTCGTAGCGGTAACGATATTTTCTTCTCCCGCTTTCAAATAATAGGAATGTACAAAATATACATAGGATTCCTCCGCAACTCCTTCAAACAGCCTTCCCTTCCTCGGATAACGCAGGGAATTCCATCCGATCTGCGGAACCTTTCCGCCTTCTTTCTCCGGTATCCGAATAATTTCTCCTCTCAGAATGCCCAGCCCGGCAACCCCCTCGCATTCTTCACTTCGTTCAAACAACAGCTGCAGCCCAAGACAGATGCCGAGAAACGGAGTTCCCCTGCTAACAATCTCTTTTATTACATCTTCCAGACCGCAGCTGCGAATCCTCTCCATTGCCTTTCCAAAAGATCCTACCCCTGGCAAAACCACTCTGTCCGCGCTCAGAATTTTCTCCCTCTCCCGTGTCACACAAACTTGTTCCCCGAAAAAAAGAAGTGCTTTCTCCACGCTTTTTATATTTCCCGCATCATAGTCAATAATCGCTGTCATATGCCGCCGCTCTCTATCTCCGTCAATTTCCGTGTATTTCTATATTAATAGGCTGCTGTAATCCCTGAATCTGCTCTCCCTGACTGCCAAAACCGCTGTTACCTGTCCATGTGGACACATCCTCTCCCTGGGAGGTATTTCCTTCCTGAACGGGCGAATCCGCCACAGAATCATTTACGTAAGGATCTTCTGCTGCAGAAGGTTCTTCTACGGACGGTTCTGTTCCATCCCCTTCCGGTTCCTGCTGAGACACATCCTCTCCCTGCGGCATCTCCTCTTCCGGCGTTGTCATTTCATCCGCTAACGTATCCTGGGGAAGATCCTGCTCCATTGCATCCGGAAGTTGCTCTTCCTCCATCATTTCCTGTTCTTCTGGAAGAATATCCTCTGTTGGAGCCGCTTCCTCTTCTTCTGTCTTTTCCTCCGGCATAATGAACGGAGTATTATAAACGATAGATTCCAACCTTTTCGTATATGTCACATCATCATATGCTATGATCGTCTGCGCAACCGGCTCCGCCAAAGTATATTTATCATTCAAAATACTTAATATTGATTCATAAATCGCATTGACTTCCTGAGTCACCCGATATTCTTCGGCTTTAGCCAATATTTCGGGATAATGTTCCACCCCTGACATGAGAGCATCCAACGCCTGTATTTCTTTTCCCATGCCCAGATAATTATGGTAGGAGTCCAATTTCCTCTTCATTTCGAGAATCGTTTTTGCCTTATTATATATAATGGCATCGCTCTCATCCAATTTTTTTCCATACATCAGCTCATAGGATTTTATATAATCTGCCTGATAAAAGGCTTCTCTTGCCTTTCTCTTATCAAAAAAGTCCGGAATAATACTGCATGTCACAATAATCATTGCCGTTATCGTCAAGCAAAACGCTGCTATTACCAAAATACTCTTAATAGAAACTCTTTTTCCTTTTTTAACGGTCTCCGAACCTTCAGCATCGGCTGCCGCAGGTTTCTCTTTTTTCTTTTTCTCCTTTTTTTCCTTCTTCTTTTTCTCTTTCTTTTCTTTTCCTTCTTCGTCGCCTTTCGCTTTTACCTTTTTCTTCTTTTTATTTTTATCCTCGTCATCCAGTTCTTTCAGGATATTTTTATTTTCATCGGAAGGCTCCAATCCATCCGCCCTTCCTTCTTCCCCGTCCTCGTCGTCTGCTTCGGTCAAAAAGGCCATGATTTTACTAAAAAGCCCCTGGCTCTTCTCTTCCTTTTCTCCCTCCGCGCCATCCTCCGCATTCTGACTATCGCTTCCGGAATCGCCTTCTCCTGCGTCTTCCGCATCTCCTTCCCCGGACTTCTTCTTTTTGCCAAATAACGATTTTTTTTCTTTTTTCGCTTTTTTCTCCTTCTTTTTCTTTTCCTTCTTCTCTTCCTGCTCTTCTTCCGCCGGCGTTTCCTGCACGCCGCCTACAGCCGGATCCCCGAATTCTCCGCTGTCCTCTTCTTCCGTCGGCATATCATCTAAAAAGTCAAAGATTTCATCCGTCTGCATTTCTGCATCGAATAAGGCATCTTCCTCTGTGAGATCCTCTCCCATATCTGCCGCCGCATCTGCTGCTGCAAACATCGCATCAACCTCATCCGGTGAAATCAGGCTTTCTTCTTCATCATCAAAATCCTCGTTTTCCATTTCATCCATTTGAAAATCAGACAAGCTAAAATCTTCCAAATCAGCCTCTTCTGCCGGCATATCTTCTAAAGCCAGTTCCTCCGGTATATCTTCCAAAGCTAATTCCTCCGGCATATCCTCCAAAGCTAATTCCTCTGGCATATCCTCTAAAGCCAGTTCCTCCGGTATATCCTCCAAAGCCGGTTCCTCCGGTATATCCTCCAAAGCCGGTTCCTCCAGTATATCTTCCAGCGCCGCTTCCTCCGGCATATCCTCCAGCAATCCGTCCATCATATCATCTATGGAAGAATCTTCCAGACCGCTTTCTAACTCAGGTCCCTCTCCCTCAAAATCTTCCAACGCAAAATCACCGGCCTCAAATTCTTCCGGTGCTAAATCTTCTATTGCAAAATCTAAATCTTCCGGCTCCATTCCTTCTTCTGAACCGGATTCTTCTTTCTCCTCATCCGAAGGCGCAAGACCCTCTCCTGACTCTTCTTTCATAAGAGAACTAATAAAATCATCTAAGTATTCTTCATCTGAACTCATGAAACACCCTCACATTTTTACTTATATTTTATTATTTATCACTTTAGTTTATCATATATATACTTATTAGACAAACCCATTTATAAGAAAATCCATTGGTTTTTTTTCTATTTTATACCCTCTGTCCTTAATTTCTTCTGTCAGTTGATACAATTTGCTATGTACTCTGAAAATATTCGCCTTCTGATTAAAATAGACTATCTTTTCAAAAGGCCATCGAATAACGGTAGGATACTTCATGCCGACACCCAGTTCCAATACGCACAATTTCTTATTGACCGTTCCTTGCAGCCATTTCATATATTGGTTCCATTGTGGTAAATACCCCTCTTCTATATATCCGTCTTCTCCCACAAGGTTAAAAACCAGATTCTTCCCACAGGCAGGACATACCGGCTGTTCTATTTTTTTATCATATTCCTTCTTAAGCAAAAAGTCATATATTTTCTCCGAAAGCTGTCCGTCTGCCGGATACAGTTGTTTATTACAGCCCTCCGCACACCGGCAAAATCGATATCCTCCACAGGGCGTTACGATTCTTTCTTTTGAAAGCTTCGTCTTATAAATATAGTCATCCGTACGGGTGGATACAATAAAATAATTTTTACCCTCTAACAAATTATCCAATATGCTATATGCTTCTTTTGTCTTATCTCCCTTAGATCTGTCGAGATATGCTTTTTTAAAGTAGGGATACATCCATGCATCCTTTTCCTGCTCCTCCATTCGTCTCAGGGCGTCTGAAAATTCAGGATTTTCCTCCACTTTAGGCACCGATTCTTCAAACTCTTCTCCAATACCAACTAAAACAAGTTCCGCATCTTCTATTTTTTCAAGTAAAATATCTTTTATAGTCTCCATCTCTTTTCCTGTCTCCGCCGCATGATAATCGAGTAGAAAAGATTCATCTTCCCTACTCGCCGCGCGGGGTGCGTGCAGCAAAGCTGCTAATTTCCTTACGCACCCCTGCGCATAAAACAAGCCGGGAATTACTCCCGGCCATATATTCATATTTTATTGAAGTAACTCGTCTACTATGTGTACCAGGTTTCCTATTTCCGGTTTGGAAAGCTGAGCATCCGCTCCGAGTGCTTTTCCTTTTCTCTTCATTTCATCATTTACCAACGATGAGAAAATAACGATAGGAATATGTTTCGTTTCTTCATCTTCTTTTACCAGCCTTGTCAAACGATGTCCATCCATCTCCGGCATCTCAATATCCGTAATAATGCATTGTACATGGTCTCTTAATGTACCATCTGCCTTACATTGCTGTATTACATCATATGCTTGTTTTCCGTTTTCAGTATGGATCAAATTGGTGTAGCCTGCCTGCTTCAGGGAATTAACAATCAATTTATTCAATAACGGAGAATCTTCAGCTATCAAAATCGGTGTATCTCTCAGCGGTCTTTCACCCAAAGCTTCTATTTCTGATATTTTTAATCCTGTTTCCGGATTGATATCCGTCACAATCTTTTCAAAATCCAGAATAATGATCAGTTCTCCATTAATTTTAACAATACCTGTAGAAACGCCGTCTTCGCTAGTTGAAACGGTATTCCCCGGTTTAATAATGCTGTTCCATGAAACTCTATGTATTCCAACAACGGAATCAACGTGAAAAGCGATATCCAATTTATTAAAATTAGTTACTATAAATAATGAGGAAATCTTTTCCTTTTCATCATAATCCCGCATTTGCAAGCAATTTCTTAAATTTATCGCTGTGATCATAGTATCCCTTGGCATAAAAATCCCTTCAATACTGGGATGTGCATTCGGTACCGGCGTAACATCCTGATAGGCGATAATCTCTCTTATCTTCGCAACATTAATTCCATAATGCCGTCCTTCCAGTAAGAACTCTAATACTTCCAATTCATTCGTACCATTTTCCAGCAAAATATTTGTATCCATACTCGATCCACCTCACACCATTTATTCGTATGTTTTTCCTAACCACACTCAACTATAGCCATTATATCATAGATTATCATGAGTGTCAAAAGATAATAAAAAAAGCTATTCTCTGTAGAATAGCCCATAAACACTATATTATAAAAAGGGGACATGCCCTCAAAACCGAATACCGTATCCTGCAGATCCCCCTTCTTCCACCACCCGCTCCTCCACGATGGGTAAGCCCTCGGCCGATTAGTACGCGTCCGCTCCACGCATTGCTGCGCTTCCACTCCGCGCCCACCTACCCCGTCCTCTACGGGGGGCCTTACCGCTTCCGCGTGGGAGGCCTCGTCTTGGGGGGGGCTTCACGCTTAGATGCCTTCAGCGTTTATCCCTCCCGGGCTTGGCTACCCTGCCGTGGGCCAAGCGGCCCAGCAGGTGCACCAGCGGCCCGTCCACCCCGGTCCTCTCGTACTAGGGGCAGCTCCCCGCAGGCCTCCTGCGCCTGCGCCGGATAGGGACCGAACTGTCTCACGACGTTCTGAACCCAGC
>OFFK01000235.1_pt1 | contig 48792 bp, 38 predicted proteins | sample 1521361 | NCBI WGS metagenome assembly OFFK01 (sample SAMEA3504096, study PRJEB24116) | mouse gut metagenome | biome: mouse gut; feature: mouse-associated habitat; material: faeces | place: Denmark | collected 2011 | reverse complement strand
GGCCCGCCCGGCCCGCGCCGCCCTGTCCGCCCTCTCCCGTCCGCCCGGCTCCGGCCTTCCCACGCCCGGAGGCCTTCGTCCGCTGCCCGCGCTTTTTCTGCGCCGCCTTCCGGTCTGCGCTTTGGGCTGGAGCCTTTTTCAGAGCCGCCTCCACCTCGTCCCGGAAGTCCTGCCCCAGCAGCGTCATGAATTTATATCTGCCTGCCCGCAGATCCCCCGCCAGCTTCCCCAGCGCCTCTCTGTCGCCGAAGTCGGTCTCCGCCCGCAGTTTATCTATGATTTCCTTGTCACGTCTGGCACAGGCATAGTCGCTCTCCGTGCGGAACTGCCTGCCATCCACCACAAAAACCTTCTGTGTCATACTCTCTTCCTATCCGAATCCTCCGTCCTTTCCTATTATTTTACTATATCCGGTCAGATTTGCAAGCCCCTTTGCCGGATCTCATAATCTTTCCATGGATGCCTTTCCATAAATATCCGTTCATGGATGTCTTCCACGGGCCGATGCAAAAATCCCTCCCCCCAGGAAACATTGACAGGCCACCCCGCATACAATAAACCATAAATAAACCCTAGGAGGGAAAAACATGAGTGACTTAACTGCTACAAACTGTGGCTGCAATGATTCCTGCGGATGCACCAGCCCCCAGAACAACGGCGGCGGATGCGGCAACTGGATCTGGATCATCCTGCTTCTGTGCTGCTGCGGCGGCGGCAACAGCGGATGCGGATGCGGCAACAGCTGCGGAAACGGATGCGGCGGAGGTCTGTTTGGCGGCGGCAGCGGCAACAACGGATGCGAGTGGCTGATCTGGATCCTTCTGCTCTCCTGCCTGTGCGGCGGCGGCAATGGCCTGTTCGGCGGCAATGGCTGCGGATGCGGCAGCAACAATTGCGGCTGCGGCTGTGGCTGCAACTAAGCATCGGCCCGGATGGATATTCCAGCCATGCTGAAGCTCCATCCCCATGCAGGCTCCTGTGGGAGGAAACTCCCATTGGGGCCTGTTCCCAATGAGGACGGCCCCCGGCCGGATATCTGCCGGTAAAGGAATGTCCCTCCGCGCACATGCCTCCCTGTCTACATATGCCCGCGATGGGGCGGATCTGTCATCAGTCCGTGATGCATTCCGTCCATGGGCCAGATAACTTGGCAACCTTTTGCCACTGCGGGCATAGAATATTGACAGGAGGCAAAAAAATGCCCGGAGAGGAGTGCGCCATGGAGGAACAAAATTCAAAGACGATCACCGCATTCGATTCCCTATTCACCACCAACCGGATCCAGATGCTGAAAATACTCCTGCCCCGCCTGGCCCCTGAGCAGCAGAACGGCTTCGCAGTCTATATAAAACTGCTGGAGCTGCAGTACACCCTCTCCTTCCTGCGCCGCCATCCGGGCATGCGGCTGATGGGAGGCGGCAAGCAGCTGTCCGCCGACTTTTTCCAGGGAGACAATTCCGGCACTTTCGAGCTTCTGGACGAGATGCTGCCCTTCAGCGGGCCGGAGGAGCGCAGCAGGATAGAGAATATCAAAAGCATGATAGCCAACTTCAAAAAGATGCAGGAAATGATGGAGATGATACAGATGATACAGGAGCTTTTCCCCGAAGGGATGGGCGGGGACAATCCCCTGGACATGTTCGCCGGGATGTCGGATTCCGGGCTGTCCTCCATCTTCCAGATGTTCGGTGGGGACAAGACAGAGTAGATGGCCGTTGCAGGCCCGCCCACCCCGATTTCAGCGCCCGCAGAGCGGGCAGACAGGAGGTTGTATGGAAAATCAGGAAAGACCGGTCTGGATGACAGACCCCCTCGTAAAGGATATCCCGGAGAAGAAGCTGAAGTTCGTGGAGCAGCTCTTCGCGAAAGGGCGCGGAAAGAGCCAGAAGGAGATGATGGCCTATCTGATGCCCATGATGAAGAAGGCCAAGGCGGAGAACCTGACCTTCACCCCCCAGGAGATGAACGCGGCCATCGCCGCCATCCGCAAGCACAGTACCCAGGAGGAGCTGAGCCAAATCGACAAGATCCTGGAAAAGAGCAGAGGCGGGGACGGTCAGGCGAAGCCCTAGGCGCCGCCGCGAAGCGCATAACGAAGCGGGGGCCGTCATTCCGACAGCCCCCGCTTTCGGCGCTATACTGTTTTCAGTCACTCCTGCTCTCTGGGATCGTGGGTCTCGATATACTCGATTATCGCAAGTATCTCATCGCTGCTCATTCCCTTTTCTTTCAGTTTACGGATAAGATTAACGACCTCTTTACCTGTCATACAATCACCTGCTTTCCCTAAACGCCCGCTACCGTTATCTGATGCTTTCATTATAACAGCCAGCGCCCCGGGTGTAAAGCCCCTGATTCCCTCTCTCATCCCTTCACGACGATATTCACGATCCTGCCGGGCACGTAGATTTCCTTCACGATATTGCCGGTGAGCTTGTCTCCCAAAGCCTCCTTGGCCGCCGCGATCACAGCGTCCTTCTCCAGATCCTTTGGCACGGAGATGGTGGCGCGGATCTTGCCGTTCACCTGTACGCCTACCTCCACGGTGCTCTCCACGGTCTTGGCCTCGTCATAAGACGGCCACGTGGTCTGATAGACTCTGCCCTCAAAGCCCGCCGCCTGCCACAGCTCCTCCGTGATATGGGGCGCCACCGGATTCAGCAGCGCGATCAATGTCCTGTACTCGCCCTTCGTGACGGAGTTCTTCTTATAAAACTCATTGATCAGCGCCATCATGGCCGCGATGGCCGTATTGTACTTCAGGCTCTCGAAGTCCCCGGACACTTTCTTGATGGTCTGGTGCATCTTCGTCTCCAGATCCGCGCTGTAGCCTTCCTCTTCCGTCACCATGTCCTGGAGCTTCCAGACCCTCTCCAGGAACCTTCTGCAGCCCTTCACCCCGTCCTCGCTCCAGGCGGCGCTTAAGTCGAAGGCTCCGATGAACATCTCATAGGTGCGAAGGGTATCCGCGCCGTAATCCCTGACGATGTCGTCCGGATTCACCACGTTCCCTCTGGATTTGGACATCTTCTCGCCGTTGGAACCCAGGATCATGCCGTGGCTGGTGCGCTTCCGGTAAGGCTCCTGGCAGGGCACATGCCCCTGGTCGTAGAGGAACCTGTGCCAGAACCTGGAGTACAGAAGGTGCAGCGTGGTATGCTCCATGCCGCCGTTGTACCAGTCCACGGGCATCCAGTAGTCCAGGGCCTCCTTGCTGGCCAGGGCATTTTCGTTCTTGGGATCCGTGTAGCGCAGGAAGTACCAGGAGGAGCCTGCCCACTGGGGCATGGTGTCCGTCTCCCGCCTGGCCGGGCCGCCGCAGCAGGGACAGGTAGTGTTCACCCAGTCCTCCATGGCCGCCAGCGGGGATTCGCCGTTGTCCGTAGGCTCATAGGATTCCACTTCCGGAAGCATCAGGGGCAGCTCGCTCTCATCCAGGGGCACGAAGCCGCACTTCTCGCATTTCACGATGGGAATGGGCTCGCCCCAGTAGCGCTGTCTGGAGAACACCCAGTCACGGAGCTTGAAGTTGGTCTTGCTCTGGCCCAGGCCCTTCTCCTCCAGGAATTCGATGATGCGCTTCTTGGCGTCCGCCACGGACAGGCCGTCCAGGAAATCGGAATTCACCAGCGTCCCGGTCTCCACGTCCGTGTACACTGCCTCCTGGACGCTGACAGGACTCCCCGCCACCACCTCTACGATCGGCAGGCCGAACTTCTTTGCGAAATCCCAGTCCCTCTCGTCATGGGCGGGCACTGCCATGATGGCTCCTGTACCATAGGTCATCAATACATAGTCGGAAATCCAGATAGGTATCTCCTTGCCGTTGACGGGGTTGGTTGCTGTGAGACCGTCGATTTGTACGCCGGTCTTGTCCTTGGCCAGCTCCGTGCGCTCGAAGTCGGACTTCTTGGCCGCCTGCTCCCTGTAGGCCACAAGGGCATCGTAATTTTTGATTTCATCCTTATACTTCTCAATCAGCGGATGCTCCGGGGACACCACCATATAGGTGGCGCCGAACAGCGTATCCGGCCTGGTGGTGTAGATGCGCAGCTTCTCCTCCTTTCCGGTGAGGGAGAAGTCCACCTCCGCGCCCTGGGACTTGCCGATCCAGTTCTTCTGGGACACTTTGACCCGCTCGATGTAGTCCACTGTGTCCAGACCCTGGATGAGCTTGTCGGCGTACTCCGTGATCTTCAGCATCCACTGGCTCTTGACCTTGCGGACCACCTCCGCGCCGCAGCGCTCGCAGACGCCGTTCACCACCTCTTCGTTGGCCAGGCCCACCTTACAGGAGGTGCACCAGTTGATAGGCATCTCGCTCTTGTAGGCCAGTCCTGCCTTGAAGAGCTTTAAGAAGATCCACTGGGTCCATTTGTAGTAGTTGGGGTCGGTGGTGTTCACCTCCCGCTCCCAGTCGAAGGAATAGCCCAGGGCGTGGAGCTGGCCCTTGAAGCGCTCCACATTGTTCTTGGTCACGATCCTGGGGTGGATGTGATTCTTGATCGCGTAGTTCTCCGTGGGCAGGCCGAAGGCGTCCCAGCCCATGGGGTAGAGCACGTTATAGCCCTGCATCCTGCGCTTCCTGGCCACGATGTCCAGGGCGGTGTAGGGTCTGGGATGGCCTACGTGGAGCCCCTGTCCCGAGGGATAGGGGAATTCCACCAGGGCATAGTATTTGGGTTTCGAGTAATCGTCCGAGGTCTGGAAGGCCTTCTCCTGGTCCCAGACCGCCTGCCATTTCTGTTCCACCTCATGGTGGTTGTAAGGTGTCGCCATAATCTTCTCCTCCTGATTGATCCGCCGCCATAGCGCGTGCCTTTCGCGCAATGTGCGTGCCTTCTCTCCGCAACGCGTACGCATGATAACAAAAAAGCCCTTCCGTCAGCTAGAGACGAAAGGGGGCATTTCCGTGGTACCACTCTAATTCGTGAATCTCAGCCCGGCCACAGGCCATGACAGCCTCCTGGCAGCGGACCCGAATCCACGCACTTATCTTATCGATAACGGGATAAACCGTCACGCCCTACCCACGCGAAGCGCTTCAGGCGCAAGACTCCGAGGCCAGTTGGGGAAATCTCGCTGCCGCCTCGCACCGCCCGGCGGCTCTCTGCAAGTCCGAAATCCTTAATGCTCCTCTTCTGCGTCGATGTCATTTATTATAGTGCCATTGTAGACTGTTTTCAGGCATCTGTCAAGTTAAAATTCATCAAGAATCCCAATAATTACATTAAATTCAGTCTGTCAGCCTACCCTGCGCACCGGACAGCCTCCCGCCCGGGCGGCGCAGTCCGGACATCCGAAAAGGCGGAATCCCCGATTTCCGGGAATCCCGCCCTTTTTTCACTCAAATACCGGACTCAGCCTCTTTTCAGGCATTCCGAAGATAAGGCTCAGTCTTCCGCGTTATTCTCCGCAACGCTGGCCGCCCTGGCCGCAATCTCCTTCTCCTGTACATCCGAGGGAGCCTGCTCATAGCGGACGAACTCATAGGCGTATTCGCCCCTGCCGCCGGTCATGGAGCGCAGGTCGGTGCAGTAGCCGAACAGGCAGCTCTGGGGAATCTCCGCCTCGATGACCTGCTTCCCGCCGGCCGTAGGGTTCATGCCCAGCACCCGGCCTCTCCTCTTGTTCAGGTCGCCCATGACGTCGCCCGTGTAGGCATCCGGCACTGTGACCTTCAGGGAAGCGATGGGCTCCAGCAGCACGGGATGGGCCTCCATGAAGCCTTTCTTGAAGGCCTGGATGGTAGCCATCTTGAAGGCCTGCTCGGAGGAGTCTACTGGATGGTAGGATCCGTCGTACAGCACGGCCTTCACGCCCACCACCGGGTATGCCGCCATGGGTCCCTTCACCACGGACTCCTGCAGCCCCTTGTCCACTGCGGGATAGAAGTTCTTCGGCACCGCGCCGCCCACCACTTCCTGGGTGAACTCATAAGCCTGCTCCAGGTTGTCAGAGGGGCCGAAGCGCATCTTGACATGGCCGTACTGGCCGTGGCCGCCGGACTGCTTCTTATATTTATACTCCACATCGGACTGCTTGCGGACGGTCTCCCTGTACGCCACCTTGGGCCTGGACAGCTCCACGTCCACCTTGTACTCGTTCAGCAGACGGCTGACCACGATGTCCAGATGCTGGTCGCCCATGCCGTAGAGCAGGGTCTGGCGGTTCTCCGCGTCGTTGACCATCTTCAGGGTCAGGTCTTCCTGGGTCATCTTCTGCAGGGCCTGGGAAATCTTGTCCACGTCGCCCTTGTTCTTGGGTTTATAGCGCATATAGGTGTAAGGCGTGGACACGTCCAGCTTGCCGTACTTAATCGGGGTGGCCTTGGTGGCAAGGCTGTTGCCTGTCCTGGCATCGCTGAGCTTGGCCAGCGCGCCCAGATCCCCCGCGTGGAGCTCCGGCACCTCCGTGGCCTTGTTGCCCTGCATCACGTAGAGCTTGCCCACCTTCTCCTCCACCTCGGTGTCCACATTGTAGAGCAGGTCGTCCGTCTTCAGCACGCCGGAATTCACCTTGATCAGGGAGTACTTGCCGATGAAGGGATCCACGATGGACTTCCAGACATAGGCCGACTTCGCCTTGGAGAAGTCATAGTCCGCATTGTAGATTTCGTTGGTCTTCTGGTTGATGCCGGCGATCTTGCGGTTCTCGGGGCTGGGCATGTATTTCACGATATCGTCCAGCAGCGTGTACACGCCCTGGCACAGGATGTTGGAGCCCATGGTCATGGGAACGATGCTGCAGTCGCACACATTGGTGCGCAGGGCCGCCCTGATTTCAGCGTCCGAGAAAGTCTCGCCGCCGAAGTACCGCTCCATCATCTCCTCGCTGGTCTCGGCCACGGCCTCCATCAGCGTATCGCGGCACAGCTCCAGATTCGCCTTGTTGTACTCGGGGATCTCGCAGTCCACCACTTCCTTGCCCTGCCAGCGGTGTCCTGTCTCGGAGACTACGTTCACGTAGCCTACGAATTTCTCGCTTTCGCGGATGGGCAGGTTGAAGGGCGCCATCTTCTTGCCGTAGAGGTTTGTCATGTCCTCCACCACCTGGCGGAAGGAAGCGTTGTCCACGTCCATGTTGGACACATAGACGAACCTGGGCAGCTTGTACTTCTCGCACAGCTCCCATGCCTTCTGGGTGCCCACCTCGATGCCGGATTTGCCGTTCACCACGATGATGGCCGCGCCTGCGGCGCTGACGGCCTCCTCGGCCTCGCCCACGAAATCGAAATAACCGGGGGTATCTATCACGTTAATCTTGTACCCTTCCCACTCGATGGGGATAATGGAGGCGTTGATGGAGAACTTGCGCTTCTGCTCTTCCTTGCTGTAGTCGCTCAAGGTGTTGCCGTCGGCTACCTTGCCCATTCTGGATGTGATGCCGGACAGATACGCAAAGGCCTCTGCCAGACTGGTCTTGCCGCTTCCGCCGTGGCCCAGCAGTACGACATTGCGAATCTTGTCAGTTGTGTAGACTTTCATTTGACTTTCCTCCAATTTTTATGTAATTTTGGGTATTTCGACATGATGATGATAAGCGATTCAAATCCCATGAATCCATTTTACTAGACAATTCGCATTTTTACAAGACAATATTGGCATTTGCCTTAATTTTTATGTTTTTTTCCTGTTGACTTTCGTGCTTTACAGTATTATAGTGGAACGGAAAAGATACAATTACACCAATCAGGAATCGAGGAAATGCCATGTCTCAACTGATCTGCGGCTTTATCGGACTGGGACTGATCGGGGGCTCCATTGCCAGGGCCCTGAAAAAGTCTGTCCCGGATATCAAAATCATCGCCTGCGACATCAATCGGGAGGCGCTCCTTCTGGCCAAAGAGGCGGCCGTGGCCGATGTCGTCACCCCTGCCATAGACGCCAGCTTCACCCAATGCGACTACCTGTTCCTCTGCGCCCCTGTCCGGGGAAACGACGGGAACCTGGAGGCGGTAAAGGCAGTGATGAAGCCGGGGTGCCTGCTCACCGACGTGGGCAGCGTGAAGACGGCCATCCATGGGGCGGTGCGGGAGGCCGGGCTGGAGGAAAGCTTCATCGGCGGCCATCCCATGGCCGGCAGCGAGCGCGTGGGCTTCGCCAATTCCAAGGCCTCTCTGCTGGAGAATGCCTACTATATCCTTACCCCCACCGCCCGGGTCTCCCGGGAGAAGGTGGAGGCTTACCGGAATCTGGTGGCCGGTATGGGGGCCATCCCCCTGATCCTGGACTGCCGGAAGCACGACTACGTCACCGCCGCCATCAGCCATCTGCCCCATGTCATCGCGGCATCTCTGGTGAACCTGGTGCGGGACAGCGATTCTGAGGACGGGGTCATGCGGATGGTGGCAGCGGGGGGCTTCAAGGACATCACCAGGATCGCCTCCTCCTCCCCGGCCATGTGGCAGCAGATCTGCCTGACCAACGGCTCCAACATATCCTCCCTGCTGACGGACTATATCGGAGCGCTGGCGGAATTCCGAGAGCAGATAGACGGCAGACAGGCTGAATCCCTCTATGAACAGTTCGAGAGCGCCCGCATCTACCGGGATTCCTTCCTCGGCGCCTCCAGCGGGCCGATCAAGCCCGTCTACGGCATCAGCGTGGACATCGATGACAAGACCGGCGCCCTGGCCCGCATCGTCACCCTGCTGGCGGAGCGCGGCATCAGCATCAAGAACATCGGCATCACCCACAACAGGGAATCCGAGGACGGGGTGCTGAAGCTGGAGTTCTACGGGGAAGCCGCCCTGGCAGAGGCGTCGGGCCTTCTGGCCGCGGAAGGCTATGCCCCGCGCGCCCGCTCCTGACCTGCTCTGCGATGCCGCCTCCTCCGGCCGGGCAGCCCCTCAGTCGGGCAGGGGAATGCGCTTCCCCACTGCCTGCCGCTGCCCCATGCGCCGCTCTGGCCGATCTGCCCGGCGTTATGCCTCTGTATACGGATATGTGCATAAAAAGAAGGCAGAAGCCTGAGCGCTTTTGCCTTTTTCTTAAGAAAACTCAATCCCTTTCCTCCACGCAGCCCCTGGCGGATTTCGCCTTTCTCTCCGCCCCATGCCTGCGCCACAAAGCCGCCGCGCAGATACAGAGCAGCATCCCGAACGCGCCGCCGCAGGTATCCAGCAGCACATCCCAGGGGCTGGCCCAGCGTCCCGGCACGAAATACTGGTGGAATTCATCACAGGCCGCCGAGAGGAAGACCCACGCTACCGTCAGCAGGCATCTCCCCCTCCCGCGCCTCATCCATTGGCTCAGCAGTGTATACACCAGAATCCCCATGCACGCATACTCCGAGAAATGGGCCAGCTTCCTGATGGGATGCTCGAAAGCAGCCGCCAGCCCGGACATCCTGGCCTCGCTCCAGTCCCCGCCGGACAGGGAGTTGAGGATATCCACGCATCTGGCGGAAATCTCCTGGCTCAAGGAGCCGGACTGCTCCCCGTCCTGGGCGGAAAATCGGAAGATGATGCCGTACAGAACTGCCAGCAATGCCGCTGCGATGCCCGACACCACCCATCTGCGCAGAGCTTCCCGTCTCATCTTATTCGCCATGTACCGTCTGGTATACCTCTATCCTGGCGGAATCCATCTCCGGCATGCCGATGAAGATGGCTCCGTAGCCATAGCCGCCGCCTTTCAGCTCTATCCGCACAATCTGCAGGAAAGCGTGTATCACTTCCTTCGTCCAGATGGTCAGATAGGCCTCGTACACCTCTCCAATCTGCAGCGCCTCCGTGCACTCAAAGCCCACGCCGTTCTTTGACACGTCTGAAATATGGATGGTCACCTCATGTCCGCTGTTTCCGTCCAGCCTCTTGATTACCAGCTTTGACTCCAGATCAGTCCTTCTCGTTCTTCTTCTATCCTGTTCCATAAGCCATACATCTCCTTTGTCCGGTGAAATCGCCTCCACCTGCTCTATAAGTCAAGTATACCATTTTTTGCGCTGCACCACAAGACATAATTTCGGAAACTGCGGATGGGCGGAGAACGGCGGAGAATCCTCGAAAACCCTCAGTGGGATGTCCGGGATTCCCCGGCGCATGCCTCCATCCTTCTGCAGTGGGCCCTGCACTTCTCCAGATGGGAATCCACCAGCTCCCGCTCCATCCGCACGATTTCCCCGTGATGGCGCAGCCACAGCCAGAACATGATGGCGAAATAGGGGGAGAAAAAGCGCAGCAGCCGCAGGAATCTGTTGGAGCAGGTGCGGAAATACGCGGATTTCTCCTGCCAGAGCAGAAGGAGGCGGAAGGCCGCAGACTCCTCCCTCTTCCGCTCCGCCCTGCACAGCCGGGCCACCTCTTTGTTGTGCAGGAGCCTGGTGGGGCTGTTGAAGTTGGATATGGAGGTGCCGGAGATACGGTACAGGATGAAAGGGCGGTTCACGTAGACTACGCGTGCACCTTCATGCTCTCCCAATATCTTCTGGAAGCATGCCCTGTCGTTCACCGTCCGGAATTTCAGGATGAACTCCAGAACTTCCTCTGTCAGCAGGGACTTCCGGTACACGGCGGTGCCCATCACCGGACAGCCCAGCCGCACGGCATGGCGAAGCGTCTTTCCCCTGATGAAATTCTGCAGGACCACCTCCAGGTAGGTGCCGTAAGCCCTTATCACGTCACCGGATCCGGTGAATTTCAGGAAGGCGGTGCACACTATGTCCGCCTCGTCCAGTCTGTCGGTAATCTCGAAGACATCAAAGGGCGCCAGCAGATCGTCGCCGTTGACCACGATGAAGCGCTCCCCCTCTATGCAGTTCAGGGCCGCCGCATAGTTGACGCAGATACCGCCGTTCTCCTCCCGGAACAGGAGGTCCGTCCTGGCGAACAGCCCGCCGTTTCCCGCAAGCCAGCCCCTGATCGCATCGGGACTGCCGTCCGTGGACCCGTCGTCCGTGACGATCAGTTGGAAAGCCTGTCCCCTGCCGAATTCCCTGATCTGGTATTTGACGCTCTCCAGCGTCTGCAGGACTACATCCGCCTGATTATAGCATGTGACCACAAATGTGAACATAACTTGCCTTTTCTCCTTAAATATACTATATTAAAAGTAATCCATATAGAAATGAGGGCTGACTCTTGATATCCGTAATCATTCCCGTGTACAACGCGGAACCCTACCTGAACCGCTGCATCGATTCGGTGCTGGCCTCCGCATACAGCGACTTTGAAATCATACTGGTCAATGACGGCTCCACGGACCGCAGTCCGGACATCTGCAGGGCATACGCAGAAAATGACATCCGTGTCGTTTTTCTCTCCCAGGAGAACCGGGGCGTGTCCTCTGCCAGGAACCTGGGGCTGGAGGCAGCCCGGGGGGAATGGATCGTCTTCCTGGATTCGGACGACTTTATCACCGATGATTATTTAAGCCTGACGGCGGATAAAGCTTACGGGCAGCAGGACCTGATCCTGTTCCGGTTCGCCAAACATGCTTCCTCTGCCTCCCGGCCTGCGCCAGGGGAGACGGATAGCGGCCTTCCGGGGGCGGCGGATAGCGGCCTTTCAGGGGCGATGGATAGCAGCCTTCCGGGGGCGGCAGATAGCGGCCTTTCAGGGGCAACGGCCTGCGCCGATGCCGTGCATCTATCACCGGACTTCGCAACCGGCTCCGATGGCATCGTCCCAGACCGCGCCCCGAACGTCCGGGACGGACAAGGCGCTGATAACTTCTCAGAAAAAGCGCTTCTCTACCAGGGCGGGGAGATGCTGGACCTGATCAGCCGCATCCTGGTGCCCCGGCCTCTGACAGAGAGCTGTTCCCCGGATTTCCGCACGCCCTGCGCCAGGGCATACAGGCGGAGCCTGATAGAACGGTATTCCATCCGTTTTTCACCGGATATCCGCATCGGGGAGGATCTGCTCTTCAACCTGGAGTACCAGCTGCGGGCGAAATCCTGCGCCTACGTCCCCAAAACGGTATACTTTTATGACATCCACGGGGACTCCTCCTCCCATCACTTCAATCCCGGCCTGCGGCAGAACCATGGGAGGCTGCTGGAGGCTGTCAGGGAGGCGCTGGAGAAAAACGGCATGTTCCCCCGGCTGCAGCGCGACTATTGCTCTTATGCGCTGGAGAATCTGACCTATGTGCTCATCCGGGAGATATTCAGTCCCCTGAGCACCAGGAAATACCGGGAGAGCCGCCGCCTCTGCCGGGAAATGCGGCGCAGCCCGCTCTACAGGCAGGCGATGAGGCAGAACCTCTCCACCGGCATCCTGCCCCGCAGAATCCTGGTAAGCGCCTTTTGGCTTCGCTGCTATCTCCTCACGGCCCTGATCTCCCGGGTGAGCTATGCCTGGCTGGAGCGCAGGTAGCAGCATATCTTCCGGTAGACGGGATAGACCTTCTCCGCCACCCAGCCCTTGACGAAAAATGCCCAGATGACCTCCTTCAGCGCGTCCCCCATACGGAAGCCCCCGCAGCTGCGCAGCCTTCCCAGGGCTTTCAGCGCCTCCTTCCACCGGCGGTATTTCAGGGAAATCCGATAGCGGCGGGCGGCTTTCCAGCCTGTGACGCGCCGTCTCGACTCCTCGTCTTCCAGGCCGCAGAGCTCCGCGATATCGTCCACCAGGCGCTCATAGTCCGCGTACTTTTTCTCCTCCTGCTGCTGTGTCAGGCCCGTCCTGGAATGGCTCCCGGCCCTAACCGCCACGCCGTACAGTTCTTCACGGATAGTCGGGCATTTGTATCGGTACACGAAGGGCAGCAGCATCTGGAAATTCTGCCCCACGTCATATTCCGGGATATGCCTCTGGGGATAGATGCGGAAAAAAGGCTCCGACCTGAACATGTAGCAGCCGCAGCAGACGAAGGTCCTGGACTCCAGGATGTCCCAGAACAAATCCTCTTTCGACAGATCCCCCCGCTGCTCATCGGCCTTGTCCAGCCGCTCTCCTGTGTTTTCATCGAAATAATAGGACAGGGACCTGACGCATTGGTACTGGGGGTGCCCCGCGAGGAACGCCACCCTTTTCGCCACGGACTCCGGCTCCAGCACATCATCGCTGTCGGGCCAGATTAAATACTCCCCTGTCACATAGGGAAGCCCTGCGTTGATGGCGGCGGAGGCGTTCCTGTGGGACGCCTGTACGATGCGGTAGGCGTAACCCCTGGCGGCGAACCTTTCCCGATAGCCCTCCGCCACCTGTAAGGTCGCGTCCGCGGAGCCGTCATCCGCAAGAATCATCTCTATCCCGGGATAGGTCTGCGACAGCACGGAGTCCAGCATCCCTGCCAGATGCGCCTCCCCATTGTAGACCGGCGTGACGATGGATACCAGCCCCTCCTTCCGATTCCTTCCCACTGAATCCATGTTCCTTCCTCCCATTCCCATCTCTTTTACTTTCGAAAAGGCCTGATTCTGCTTTCTGAAATTCCGAGAGCGTATTTTTGAAGCCTCCAGACCACATATCACGCGGCTTTCCGGAATTCCTTCGGAGCGGTTCCCACAGAGCATATCCTATTTCACCCGCAGGATCTTCCTGTCCTCAATCTTATACACCGCATCGCACTCATTGGCCAGGCTCATGTGGTGGGTCACCATGATCAGCGTCTTGTTCTCCTTGATCTGGCGGATAGAATCGATGACCGCCATCTCCGTCTCCATGTCCAGCGCCGCGGTGGCCTCATCCATCACCAGCAGCTCAAAGTCCTTGTACAGCGCCCGGGCCAGGGCGATCCTCTGCCGCTGTCCCCCGGAAATGGCGGTCCCGTTCTCTCCGATCAGGGTGTGCACCCCGTCCGGCATCCGCTGGACGTCCTCCCATATCTGGGCGCATCTGAGGCATTCCTCCACCCTTGCCTCATCGATTTCCCTCTCGTCCTCAAAAAAAGCCACATTGTTCTGCACGGTCTCCCCGTTCAGGTACACGGTCTGGGGGATATAGCTTACCAGCTCCCCCATGCTTGCCCTGCAGGGCCCCTGGGAATCCCTTTGGCCTACAATGTCATAGTCATCAAAGAACACATGGCCCCCCTGCGGCTTCAGAAGGCCTAACAGGAGATCCACAAAGGTGGTCTTCCCCGCCCCGGAGGCCCCAATGATGGCGATGGAGCAGCCTACCGGAATGTCGATGGAGGCATCCTCGAATATCTTCACCCTGTCATTGTAGCCAAAGGTCAGGTTCCTGACGCAGACCCCTTTCTCAAAGGTCAGGCGCTTCTGGCGCAGTTGGCCCATACGCCCTTCCTCCTCCTTGATTCCGGCATATCTCCCCATGCTCTCCCGGATGGCCTCATAGGCTTTCCCGGCGAACTCCACATTGTTCATCCCGCTTAAGATGGTATAGGCCATGGGCAGCATCCTGACCAAAGCCGTGATGTACACCACCATAGGCGCAAGCACCATGGCCAGGTCCGTGCCGAATACGAGAATCACCGCCAATATCACGAACATGGCCGCCATGATGGAATTCTGCAGGATGACGGCGATGCTGTTCAGCCTGTATCTGTATTCCCCCTGCACCTGGGCATAGTCGCTGCTGGCCTCTCTGTATTTCCCCAGGACAAAGGCGCAGCGGTCGTCGATCTTCATCTCCTTGAAGGAACCGTAGGCAATGGTGATCTGGGAATTGGCCTTGATGGAGCAGGCCCGGGATCTCTCTCCGTAGGCCTTCATCCGCGCCCGCATCCGGACGAACACAAAGGCCATGAGCGCAAGCAATACGATGCAGCTGGCCACTCCCATCCATTTGGACACATAGACCAGCATCACCCCATAGCCCGCCATGGTGATGCCGTTCACCACGATTCCGATGCAGTCCATGATGATCTGGATGCAGCTGGTGGTATCGTTGCGGACCATGTTCAGGGCCTGCATGGCGCTTTTTTTGCTGTGCTCCCCCAAATCCTCCTTGATCAGCAGCTCGTAGATCTTCATGGACAGTTTCTGGGCTCCATTGTAGACGAAGCGGTTGGAGACTCTGCTCTTATAGAGCTCGAAGAGGCATTTCAGCAGGGACAACAGTATCATGAACAGCGTAAAAGCTATCAGTCTATCGGATGCCCGGTTTTCCTGCACCACCCTGTTGATGATGTAGATGATGACAGAAAAGCTGAAGATGTCCACCACCGGACTCACCAGGCTGAAAGCCGCGTACAGCTTCCAGGTCCTCTGCTCCTTTTTCTCCAGTATGCCTGTCAGGTATCTGAACATTTCCCTCATGTCGCTTTCCTCCGAATTCCGTATCCGTCTCATTTCCCGCCTCTTCCTCCCGTCAGCCGCCTCTGTAATTCTCTCCATGACAGATTCAGCCGGAACCAATCCACGAACAGCCCGAAGGGCAGCCTCCGGTACAGGCCCATGAACCTGTCCCGCCCTGCCGCCGCAGGGGTGGGGCCTTTCAGCCTTGGCTGCAGCACGTCCTCCCGGCCGCAGGGGAACCAGTCCGCCTCCCCCTTCATCTCCTCCCAGATCTCCCTGGCCAGGTCGGTGTGGAGGATGACCATGGAGGTGCCCAAACCGTCGTCCATGTCCGGCCGGACCTTCTCGATCCCCCAGAAGTCCCCCAGGGTGAAATCGCTGTCCCTGTCCACGGTGCAATAGCCGCAGGCATGGCAGGAGGGCCGGATGATATGATCCGTGAAGTACATCCTGCAGAACATATCGGAATTCAGGCTTCCGGCATACTCTTTCCCGTCTACCACATAGGCGCAGGTATGTCCGTTGTCCCCCGCCCTCTTGTCCCGGAAGGAGAACGCAGTCATTCTGCCGCCCCGCTTCCGCTCCAGCCACTTCACATAGGAGGCCCAGATGCCGGGGGAAGGGGCGCCATAGCAGACCAGGTCCGCCACGATCAGCTTCGGCCATGTTTTCCCCAGGAACCGTCTCAGGGCATGGGCCTGGCAGGGCGTACCGACGAACAGCACCCATCTGCCCTCCGCCAGCCGCTGCCGGATGCGGCCATAGGTTCCCGTCAGGTCGCTCTGGACATATTTCGTCCGCTTCAGGGCGTCCAGCTCTTCCCCGCCGCACGCCTCTCGGTGCGCCACTCTCATATGCTGGTCAAAAGCAGCTCCGTAGACCACCCCCTGCCGCCGGAGCACATAGTCCGCCAGCAGCGGGAACATGCCGCCGGAGGAGCTGGCCAGGCGCAGATTTCTGTCCCTGGCCCGGATGCCGAAATAAGAGTTCTCCGCTTTCCCGGGATTTCCGTGAGATGCGTCCCCGCCGTGGGATGCTTCTCTTATAGGACATGTCCGCTCACATTTCCCGCATTTTATGCACTTTTTTTCGTCGATTTCCGGATACAGGAAGCCCTCTCCGTCCATGGCCATCCGTATCGCGCCCACAGGGCATATGTCCCCGCATGCGCCGCAGCCGCAGCATTCCTCTTTCTTCCGATATAGCTCCATCCCCGCTCCCGCCCCTTTCATGTACACGCCGCCCCCGGCAGAATCCGCCCTGTCCTCAAACTGCCCAGATCCCCCGCAGGTTCCCCAGCAGGAACTCCCCGGAGGCCCGGGAGGCCTCCACCGTCCGCCGCCGGACTTCCCCCCAGTCCACCGGGGCGTCGATATCCCTGTCGCCCTCCCCACAGATTCTGTCCTCCAGGCCGTGAATCCGCAGAATGTTCTGCAGCCTGGCGCTTAAGCTGCTGTGGGCGAAGGCCAGGAACTTCTTCTGAAAAATGATGCTGAACGCCACCGCGTGGAAGGAATTGGTCACCACATAGTCCGCATGGTGGATGTACCCCAGAAATTCCGCCGGGCCGGCCGTCACGTCCAGGTCGAAGCCCTGATCGGCCCCCTGGAGCCCGGCCCGCACCTCCACCACGGACAGCTTCTTCTCCCGGGCCAGCTTCCCGGCGTACTCCGCCATCCTCCGGTTGCCCTCCGTGACGTACACCAGTATATAGCCCTTTTTCTCCGGGACCTTTTCCGCCTGCTGCCAGGTCTCCCTCTCCAGGAAGAACACCGGATCCAGCACCGCGGCCACCTCCCCTTCGTAAAATCTCTTTACATAAGGAATGGCCGCTTCCTCCCGGACGGACAGGGCGTCCACATGCCTCACCAGCCTCCCGAATTTTTCGTCATACCGGTCAGGAATGGACGCTCCGCCGAAGCTGGCGGCGTAGGAGATCACCTTCTCCTTCCCGCTGGCCTGAAAAGCCCCGAAATAGGCCCTCCGCAGCCCGCAGGTGATGGCCGGGTTCCATATCTGGTCGCTGCCCACGATATAGCACTGGTAGGTGAGCTTCCTAAGCCCCCTGACGGACAGGGCCTTGCGCTGGCCCGGCTCCAGCAGGTAAGTCCTGCGGAACCGCTCCATGTTGGCCCGCTGCCTGGAAAACTCCTCCCGCACCCGCATATGGGCCAGGAAGCCGTTCCACATATGGAACAACCCCCATATACGGCCCTTCAGCCCCTGAATGGGGGCATAGGGAATCCACCAGTGGCGGCCTGTCATATAGGGCGGTTCATAGCGGACAATCTCCGTCCCTATCCCCTTGCCGTTCAGGAACCGTTTCAGCCCATAGGCCTGGAGCATGGCCCCATAATTATTCGAACAGTGGAACGTTATGATGCCCACCTGCGCATTTCTTTCCCCCATCTCACCGGCTCCTTTCCTTCACCAAAATATGTATCAATCTATCCAAAATCACGTATATCGGATGACAGCAAAAACAGCAGCGGAAAAGTATCCTGTCGCTGAGACAGATCTCCCCGAACAGCGGATGCCCTGCCTCCGACACAGCCGTCTTCCGCAAATCCGCCGCGGCTTCCCGCTCTCCTCCCCGCCGCAGGGACTCATAGCTCCTCTTTAGCTGTTCTGCCAGGACGATCTCCCACCGCATGGCATAGTCCCTCCGGCCCTTCCGGTATTCCCCGTCCCTGATCCGCCGGGCGCAGTCGAAATATCGTCTCCCTCTCGCCGTCCCCGCGGAATTGGTGACGCTCTCAGGATGCACTCTGTAATAGTACCATGCATTCCCGCAGCAGACGCTCTTCACCTGTCTGTCCGTCAGTCGGTACAGGAACCAGGTGTCCTCCCCGTTGGCCAGGCTTCTGTCGAACCTGACATCCCCTATGGCGGAACGCAGGATCAGCTTGCCGCCGATGCCGGAGAAAATGTCCGTGTACTTTACGTGGAACCAGTTCTCTGTCATTTCTTCGTCCGCTGTGTGCCACCGGTTTGCGGCGCTGTCCTCCCCTATCGGGGCTTCCCCGGCAGCGGCTCGCTTACCTGGCCTCCGCGCATCGGCCTCCCGGATGGCGTCCGCTTCACTTCCAGTCTGCCCTCCGGCTTCCCAGATGGCATCCGTTTCACTTCCGGCCTGCCTTCCGGCCTCCCGGATAGCATCCGTTTCCCTTCCATCCTTCCCTCCGGCCTGCCCTCCGCCCTTCCGCGCATCCTCTCCCCATGCCCTTTTAAGGGCCTCCTCCAGCTCCCTGCCGTCCATCCTGGCGTACCCGCAGAACGCAAGCTGCGCCCCCCATCCTTCCGCCCTGCCCAACATCTCCTCCAGCAGCCTGGGATGGATGGCGTCATCGCTGTCCAGGAAGAAGACATACTCCCCGCAGGCCCTGTCAAGCCCCGTGTTCCTGGCGGCGGAAACTCCCTGGTTCTCCTGGCGCAGCACCTGTATCCGCCCGTCCCTCTCCGCCAGCTTTCCGCATATGCCGGGCCCTTTGTCCACAGACCCGTCGTCAATCACCAGTATCTCCAGCTCAGGATAAGTCTGCCTGACCACAGATTCCAGACATTTCCCGATATAGCGCTCCGCATTGTACATGGGAACGATCACCGATATCTTCTTCCCAGTCTCCACTACCGTAAAATCCTTTCACTTTCCTATGGCTTTTTCCCATGCCATATGCTATAATACGCCGGGCGCTACAGGCGTTCCATATTCCTGACAGAGATTGGAAGCAGACCATATGAAGACCATGAGAACACTGGCCGTCCTGGCCATGGCAGCAAACCTATCCCTGTTCGGCGGCGGGATTTCCGCGCTGGGCAGACAGATTTCCGCAGGCACCGGCGACATCCTGGCCTTTGTCCGGGAGATCTCCGCCTTTGCCGAAGAAGTCTTATTGCGCACAGGCATACGCATTCCCGAATACACGCCGTCCCCCTGCGTGGAATCCGCGGCCGCACTGGACAATCCCTACATCGGCTGGTATCAGATCCACGCCTACACCCTGTCCGATGCCCCCTGGGATCCGACGGATGTCCTGGAGCAGGATTACGGCCCCGGCCTTGTCCTCCTCCAGTTCAATCTGTGCAATTTCGCAGAAGGCCCTGTCAGCGAGGCCGGGCTGGCGCAGTTGGAGGGCATCCTGGATGCCTGGCATTCCAGGGGCAGGCAGCTGATCCTGCGCTTTCTCTACGACTGGGACGGCAAGCCCCACGAGACGGAGCCGGAGAGCCTCTCCCAAATCCTGGAGCATATGTCCCAGACCGCCCGGGTCATAGACAGGCACCGGGACTGCGTCTATATCCTCCAGGGCATCTATGCGGGCTCCTGGGGGGAGATGCACGGCTCCGAATACACCAATGCGGAGGACATGCTCACCCTCATGGAGCACCTGGACTCCGTCACAGACCCTTCCGTCTTCCTGGCGGTCCGCACCCCCGCCCAGTGGCGCGCCGTGAAGGACGCCTGGCAGGCCCGGGAAGGAGACTCCGCCGGGACAGGCCTCCAGCGCCTGGGCCTCTACAATGACGGGCTGCTGGGCTCGGAGACGGATCTGGGCACCTACGGCCAGGGGGATTCGGACTTTTCCGCCGGGCAGACGCAAAAGCGTTCCCGTCAGGATGAAATCACATTTCAGAATACCCTGTGCAACCATGTGCCCAACGGCGGGGAGGTCATCATCGACAATCCATATAATGATTTCCCCTCCGCCGTCCAGGATCTGGCGGCCATCCACATCTCCTACCTGAACGACCGCTACGACGAGGCTGTGCTGGCCAAATGGCAGGCGGACAGCTTCACCGGAGATGGCCCCTTCCGGGGCATGAGCGGATATGATTACATCGCCGCCCACCTGGGCTACCGCTATGTGCTCAGATCCTCCGCCCTCTCCGCCCCCGCTTCCCCGGAGGAGGCGGCGGTGCTGACCCTCGCCCTGGAGAATGTGGGCTTCTCCCCCTGCTACCGCCCCTTTGACGTGGCCCTGAACATGGAAGCCGAATCCGGGGACTATGCGCTGCCGGTGGAGGCCGACACCCGCCTCTGGATCCCCGGCCAGGAAATCCTGCTGGAAATCCCTCTGGATCTCAGCGCCCTTGCCCCGGGGGAGTACAGTCTGTCCCTCTCCGTCTCGGACCCCCTCTCCGGCTTCGAGATTCGCCTGGCCAATGAAGGGGCCCTGGAGGGCGAGGGCTGTCCTGTGGGCTCCCTAACGGTTCGGATATCCCCCCAGTAGGATCCTGTCGCCAGCCCCCTCGTTGGCGAACCGGATGACCCTTCCGTCCGCCCTGCGCTTCAGCGTCAGGAATAACCTGCTGCCCGGGGCGCACCCTTCCGATATGTCCGCCCGCAGCAGACTCTCCTGTCCGCTGCGCCACTCTCTCGGGTCCGCGGCCAGATGCCGCAGCACCGCCCTTCCGTCGCCGTACTCTGTCACCAGGAAGCATTCCGCCTCCTGGCACAGGTTCCCGAAGCCCGTGTTCTCCACCGTGACCAGCAGCTCCTTCCCCTTTTTCTCCGTCACATTCCGCACGGTGAACCGATACCCCAGATGCCGGCCGATATAGTCATAGCCGCTGATTCCGTCCCAGCAGCCCGCCTCCTCCACGGTCTCCCGTCTCCAGTGCTCCAGCTGGTCCGGATGGTAGATGCTGTTGAGATAGCTCGCATGCATCTTCCCCAGAACCTCCGCCGCCTGCCGGTATCCTGTCAGGGGCTGGCCGGACAGAATCTCCCCGCCATTTGGCGTCATGTCCATACAGCCCTCCTGCCAGTCCAGCTCCTCGCCGCGGCTCCAGCTCCCGGTCTCCCCGGCCTGTGCCCTTGTCCGGGTGCCGTATGTCCCCAGGTCCGTCTCCGAGCCGAATATGCCGTCATTGTACAGGCCCAGCCGCTCCTCCAGTCCGGGCTCCGCGCTGCCGTCTGCCACAGTGCGCCACTGGGCGGGGGTGCGCACCGCAAGGAAGCATCTCCCTTCGGTTTCCCGATATAAAGTATTCATCAAATCGCACACGGAGTCCCTGCCCAGGAACTTGGAGCCGTGCATCTCCCCCCAGTTTCCCACGAAGATTCCCTGCAGCACCAGGATATCTTCCATATAAGGCCGGATTGCCCCGCCGATCTGCTCCATGTGACGCTTCACCATGGAGACCGTGAGGGGCTCCCTCTCCATGCCCTTGCCCTCATTGTCGTAGACGAACCGCAGTATCATTTCTTTTCCATTCCGGCGGAAGAATTCCAGGATCTGCCCGATATGGAGCAGGGCCTCCTTCGGAATCTCGCAGACCCTGTAGTCCCCTATGAGGATCAGAACCAGAGCAAGCTGTTCCTGCCTGCAGCTCTCGTCCAGCCAGGCCTCCTCTTCCACAGGCCGTCCCCCATCCGGCTTCGCCCGGAAGGTATAGACATGATACCAGCCCTGCCCGGGATTGTGCAGCTCCCCGCTGCTCTCCATGCACCGGGCGGCCTCGAACGCCGTCTTCTCCCTAAATCTTATCCGCACTGCGCAATCCCACCTCCACGTCCATCTTCAGGAATTTCACCCGGAACAATATGATCACCGTGCTGTACATGACCCGGAGCATGTACCAGAAGGGCTTGAGCCCCGAATGCATGCTCTTCCCCGCCGTCCGGGCATGCATCACCGCCGGCACCTCCACCACCTTGAACTTGGCCAAAAGCATCAGCACCAGCATGTTGGCATCCGGATATTTGTCATCGAAATGATTGTATTTCGAATAATACAGGAAAGCCTTCCTGCTCAGCCCCTGCAGACCCGTGGTGGGATCCGAGATCCGCGCGCCCGTGATCAGGCGGATCATGCCCCGAAACAGGGAGTAGACGACCTTCTTGGGCCATGAAACCGGGAAATCGGAGCTGTCCTTCCGGAACCTGGCCCCCAGCACGATGTCCGGATACCGTCCGTCCTCCTCCGTCTCCTTCAGCCTGTTGTAGAGCACGGGGATATTGCAGACATCATGCTGCCCGTCCCCGTCCATCTGGATGACGTACCTGTATCCGCGCCTTACCGCATATTTATATCCGGTCTGCAGGGCACAGCCGTAGCCCATGTTAAAGGGCTGGGATATCATGGGGTATCCCAGCTCCTTCACGGTCCAGTTGGTGGAGTCCGTGGAAGCGTCGTTTATGACCAGGATATCCGCCACGGACGAAAGCCCCAGGCCCTCCACCTGCCCCAGCACCCTCCGGATATTCTGTCCCTCATTATAAGCAGGTATGATGATCAGTAATTCCTTCATAATCCTTTTCCAGCCCCCTGTCCTTCCCGCACTCAATCCAGAAGTGCCAGAAATGTCTCCAGTTCCTGTCCCTGGGCGAAATCCCTGCGCCCTGCCGCCTGCCCCAGGGCAATCCGCTTCTCCTCATCCTCCAGAAGCGATGCGATGCTGTCCGCGACAGCCTCCGGCGTCAGCGCGCAGAGCAGACCGTCCGCGCCGTCCTCTATCTGCTCCCTGTTGCCGTTGCAGTCCGAGGCCACCACGGCCCGCCCCAGTGTCTGAGCCTCCTGGATGGCGATGCTCTTGCCCTCGAACCGGGTGGCATGTATGTACAAATCGGCCTGGGCATAATAGGGATAAGGGTTCTCCACTGCCCCAAGGAGCAGGAAATCCTCCTGCAATCCCATGGCCGCTATCTTTTTCTCCAGGGCCCTTCTCTGATCCCCCTCCCCCAGCACGTACCACCTGGCCCGGTATCCCCTGTCCTTCAAAAGCTTCATGGCCTCTATGGCTATATCGTAAGCCTTCTGGTAGGTGAGCCTGCCCACAGTCAGCAGGCGCTTTCCCCCATAGCCGTCCGAAAAGCCTCCCGCTTCCCTGCTTCGGCGGCGGATGCCCTCCTGATCCACCAGGTTGTGGAAGATGCCGGCCTTTCCCGCATGCTCCGGATACACCGCCAGGAAATGCTCCCGCACCTCGTCAGAGACCATGAAAATCCGGTCGAAGCTGTCCCAGCAGTCCCTGTCCATCTCCCGGGTGTACCCGGCGCTCTCGTAGTCGATGTGGACAAAGGCGCATTTCCTGGCGGCCTTCACATGGTCTGCCACATAGTAGGCGGAAGCCCCCTCCAGCCATGCCACCGCCAGGTCGAATTCCTCCTGAAAGCGCAGGCCTCCGTCCGAGAGCATCCGCCACAGCAGCTTATCCGTCTGCAGCTTCCCTCTCCTGACCATGGGCATCAGGTTCTTTACGATATAGCATATCTTTCCAATCTGTCCGCCGTTTTTAAAGAAAGCCCGGCACACTGTACGAATCATCCCCCGTTTTCCCTCCCGGGACAGCACGGAATGGGCGTCGAATCCGGGATTGCGCAGCCGGACATAGGGCGGCAGCTTATGGATCATCTCCCCCTGGCCCATGATGACATAGAGGGAAATCTCATACGCCGGGCTGTCCAGGCGCCCAAGCAGCTCCAGCATGGCCGTCTCCGCACCGGCCCGGCCCATGGTGTTAATCACGAACAGAATCTTTTTCCCCATTGGCCTCCTCCTGCTGCCTGGTCAGCTCCTCCAGCTCGTGCATCATGCGCTCGCTCTCCTGGTTCAGCATGGCCACCTGCATGGCAAGCTCCCGGTTCTTCATATTTAACTGGGAAATCACCAGGCTGTTCTGCACCTCCGTGAACAGAATCAGAGCCCCCACGCAGAAGAACGCAAGGCCCGTGCCGGGGGCCAGCATATGCGTCCATTCCGACAGAATCGGAATCGCCCCCATGAGAATCATGAATATCCCCAGCAGCCCCCAGATTACGGCGTAGTTCACTGCCAGCTTCTTAAACGAATGGGTCCAGAAGCCGAACAGGAACAAAATCACACCTCCAACCCCCAATCCGATCCTTATGATAGTACCGTCCATCTTACGCGCTCTCCTTTCTGTCATACACCTTGGCGGGCGGCTTCGTGCCCATGCCGGGCCTGATCAGCGACCCCTTGCAGAAGATATGGGCATCCAGATGCCTCTCCATGTAGCGGAGCCTGAAATAGGCGAAGGTCCAGCCGGTGAAGGCCCCCGCCACCACGCCGATGCCGTACCACAGCTCCGGCAGGCGTGTAGCCGCCAGGCTGCCCAAAAAGGTCACCAGGCAGAAAAGCAGGGATGTGACCATGGCCCCCGTCAGGTCATCGAAGTAGTACAGGAAGATGATCTCCGCGTACATGAGGAACAGGATGAAGTACCCGGCCGTCAGGCAGGGATAGATCCGCATGGTCAGCGGCGATATGCCCAGCCCGGGCAGGAACACCACCGCAATCAGGTATACCACCGCCGTGATGATGAACTGGATGCGCACCAGGTTCATCAGCTCCGCGGAGAGCTGGCGGAACATCTCCCTCTTGGCGCTGTCGATGTCCGCCCCCTTGCCCCCGATCACCGCCTCGGAGTAGGCCTTGTATTTATCGTGGAAATGCATCTCCACCCTGGCGATGAAGATGATCGTGGTGGAGATATTGGTGAACATGGCCAGGCAGGTGGCCATGTCGTAGGGCTGGTTGCACACGAAGGTCTTCACCACAACCAGGCGCATATCCGTATTCCAGAAGACGAAATTATGGATATACAGGCCCAGGATGTAGAAGAAGTTCGCCACCACCAGCTTCCAGTATTTCCCGAAGTAGCGCAGCACCGATTTGTACCGGTTGCTGTTCCTGACGAAGTACCGCTTTATGATGGCAAGCTCCAGGAAGGCCGTCAGGAAAAAGCCTGTCATCAGGGCGAACAGCATGCTCTCCCGGATGCCCCATTTCATGACGAACCGCAGGAACAGGGAGAACAGGAAGGCCCACAGCATCCCGATGGAGAAGAACAGGGATATCTTCGTGTAGTCCTTGGAGATGGACAGGTAGATCATGGAGTAGAACACCAGCACCAGCCCGATGTAGCCGCAGTATCCGGTAAAGGTGTAGAATACGTCCACCTTGCCCACGAAATGCTCCCAGAGGCAGAAGGGAATCCCCAGCAGGCTGCTCAAGGAGATGTTCAGGAACAGCCCGAAGAAGAAGCAGGGCCTGATGTCCTCATATCGCTCCTCGTACACCACGTCGGACATGTACTTGGACAGCACGGAGTTGAAGGGGGCCGCGGTGAGCAGCGCGAAGATGAAGATATAGAGCACCGTGCAGGAGAACAGCTCCCGCTCCACGAAGCCCAACTGGTCGAAGCCCAGGAAATGGCTCATCAGCAGGATGTTCAGGATGACCACCAGCATGGGGGTCACCGTGGACATGGAGCTGTAGGCGAATCCCGCCAGGTGGGTGGTTATGGTGTTCTTTTCAAATATTCTGTTCAGCTTGATGCCGATGCCTGCCATGGCTCTTCCCTCTCTTCATGTTCCTGTCTCATATCTCATATCCTGCTCCGCAGCTGTCCGCGAACTCCTCATATATCTTCCGGTAGGTGGCGCGCATGTGCTCTATGCGGTAGGCGGACATGACCCTCTTGTAGCCGCTCTCCCCCATCCGGAGGCGCATGGGCTCGTTCCTGGCCATATCCACCATGGCCTGGGCAATCTCCTCCACGTTCATGATGTGGGTGAGGATCCCCGCCGGCCCGAAGTCGTCCTTCTCCCCGTATATCAGCCCGGAGCAGTTGCCCACGTCCGTGGCGATCACAGGCACATGGGCCGCGTAGCTCTCCAGGATGGTCAGGGGCTGCCCCTCGCTGATGCTGGTCAGGATGGTCACGTCCATCTGCCCCAGGTAATCCCGGATATCGATCCTTCCGGTGAAGACCACGTCCGTCAGGCCCAGGGCCTCCACCTGCTCAAAGCACTCCTTTGCGTAGGCCTCGTCCTCGTCACAGGGCCCCATGATCCACAGCTTCAGCCTGGGCTCCCTCTCTTTGGCGAAGCCGAAGGCCTGGATCATGGTCTTCACGTCCTTGATAGGGGTCACCCGCAGGATGGCGCCGATGTTGAACTTCCCGGCATCCTCCTCCGTCTTTCCAGGAAGCGCCTGCAGGTGGTCTACCGCCACGCCGTTGGGTGTGACCATGGTCTTCTCCGCAGGACAGCCCAAATCCACCTGAAGCTCCCTGGCATGCTCATAGAGGCTGGTGATCAGATCGGCCCTCTCGTAGGCCAAGGTGGACATCTTCCGGAACTGATCGATCCAGATGTTCTTGTAGGCCCCCTTGACCCATTCCGCCCGCAGCAGCTCCTCCTCCCGCTCCCTGGTGTAGATGCCGTGCTCCGAGATCAGGAGCTTTCCCCCGTACAGGGACTTCCCCATGCTGCCCAGCACCCCGGCGTAGCCCGTGGCCACGCAGTGATAGAGATCCGCCCTCGGCAGCTCCATCTTCAGCGCGAACAGCAGCGGCAGGTACACCGAGCGCATGGTCCAGAGGAAATCGGAGAAATTCAGCTGGCTGTACTGCAGGTCGTAATACTCCCTGACGATGTGCATGAAATCCTCCCCCATCAGCAGCTTATCCAGGGAGACTCCGCCCTTCTGGAACAGCCGGAACAATGTCTCCCAGTCCACCTCCCGGTTCATCACCAGGCTGCGCATGGCCGTGTATTCCCTCTTGTTCAGCCTGTGCCTGTGCCAGCCCTTCCGGTTCCAGTCCACATCCTGCAGGTACAGCTCATGGACCTCCGCCACATTCTCCGGCATCTGGTAGATGAACTTCCCGCTCTGGTCCCGGGTGCTTATGATTGTCAGCAGCGTGAACTCCACCTTTGGGAATGACTGTATGAGTCCGTGTATCCAACTGGATACGCCGCCTGCCACATATGGATAACAGCCCTCCACTACTATACAGACCTTCATTTCCTGTCTCCTTACCTGTCCTCCGCCCGGGCACCGGTGTCCTAACGGTAGAACCTCTCGTCCGCCGGCTTTAATGTCAGGACGGCCCGCTTATCCGTCACCTCGATCAGGTACGCGCCCTCCTCCAGCTCCTGCCAGCTTCCGCCCTCCATGTCCTCTATGGCCTCATTGTGGGTCCGCAGGACGAACCAAGCGGGCCCGGTAATCCCCTCCACCTGCAGATATATGGTGTCGTCAATCCTGTCGTCCCGGTAATCCAGGGCCAGGAACTGGCGAATCCGGGCATCGCACTCGGAGGCGGTGGTGGGGTGGAAGCCCCGGAAGGCCTGGCCGTAGGTGCCGATGGTGGTGCCCAGCGCCTTGGATAGCTGTTCCCAGCCGTCCCCGTCCTCCTCCGGATATGCCACCCTGGACAGGTCGAAGGAGATGCTGAAGTACCCCAGCGCCGTCTCCATGCACCTGACCAGGAAATCGCTCTCATAGGTATACGTCAGGCCGTCTCCAATTACACGCTGTGCCGTCACGCCCTCCGACAGGAATCCCACCGGCATGGCCTGTGTCCCGTCATGCTCCCTGACCACGGTTCTGACAGACCCAAGCAGCTCCTCCCCCAGCGCCTCCCGGATTTCCAGGTCCTCCATGTCCCCCGCGTACAGGGACGCGAACCCGTAGCCGCCCAGGGCCTCCCGGAGGAACGCCCCGTCCGAAGCCAGCTTCCCGGCCAGGGGCGTATCCGATACGGAAAGGCCCCACAGGCCCGTCTCCGCCCCGTGCTCATTGAAGATTTTCAGATAATAGGCCAATTGCCTGCCGTCTGGCAGATTGTCGTCCGTGTAGTCATACTGAGGCGTCATCATACAGGTGGCCTTATAGCGGTGCTTCTCCAGAACGGCGGCGATATTGGGCCACAGAAGCTCCTGGAACACCTGCTTCACGGAACGGCTGTAGAGCCGCTCCATCTCCTCCGGATTCTCGTCCGCCAGGCTGGGATATCCCGCCAGAATCATGTTCTGGGCATTCACCACCGGATAGAGCCCATAGGAATCCGTCTCCGCGGCCATGGCGGACAAAAGCCCCATCCCCTGGAGCCCGTCCATCAGGCCGCCGTTCACGGCGAACACGCTGGCGGTGCCGTGGCTCTTGCGCCACAGCATGATCGGGTAATTCTCCGCCTTCACCTGCTCCCCCGCCGCAATCCCCCTCATGTACACCTTGGTGCCGTAGCCGGGGAGATACCAGGGGAAGGTCTTCTCCCCCGGGTATGCCTCGCTCCCCGGCAGGAGCTCCTCCGCGTCAGGGCTTTCCCGGTCCAGATAGAAGGTTCCTCCGCCCAGCAGGAAGCCCTCCCGCAGATAATATCCCGTCACCGTGGTCTCCTGCTCCAGCACCTTCCGGATGCCCAGAAAGTCCCGCAGCTTTTTGTTCCCCTCGATCACCGACACCTCCGGGAGGCCGGGGAGCACCAGATGGATCCCCGCTTCCACATAGCCCTCCAGCAGCTCCAGCTCCTCCCCGGACTCCCAGTCCACACAGGCCGGATCCGTCACCAGCATCCAGGCCGTCCCTTCGCCCTCTGCGGCTTTCAGGGCCGTCAGGGACGGATAGGCGGCGATGTCCCGCTTCGTGTATGTCACCCATGCCTCCACCACGCCGTAGAGGGCGCTGTCCTCCGGACCGATCCAGACGACCCTGTCCCTGGAAGCCGCGGCCAGGCTCCAGACATCCTCCGTGCCCTCCTCCGGGGCCGGCTCCTCCTCTTCCCCGCCCGGCAGGTACATATTGATCTGGGAGGGATAGTTCTCCGCCGTCTCGGTATACCTGTTCACGGCATAGTCATTCCAGCCGTCCTTCAGGCTGTTGAGGCACATGCACAGGAACAGCACCGTAGCCATCAATATGGTGATTGCAAAATAATTCCGGCGTGATATCATCTCTTTCCCTCTCTCGTTCCGGCTCCGCGGCTATCTGTGAGATGCCCCGTCATCTGTCATCTGTTATAGCCGTAGTCCAGGGCAAAATTGTACAGGTTGTACGCGTCCTGGCGTATGCGGTAGCAGACGAAGGCATCCGTCTCGTAGTACACTTCCATCTCATTGGGATACAGCTCACGGAAGGCCCGGGCCCAGTAGTACATATGGGACATGGTCACCCATCTCTGCTCCCCTATGTAGGGCAGGATGCCCTTCACCTTCGGCAGGGGCGTCTCCGCTCCCTCCAGGGAGACCTCCCTGGAAGGGCGGATGGTGTTCAGATAGTCCAGATACAGGAGGGGCACCTTTTCGACGAAGAAGTATACCGTATCCGTAGGTATGGTGATGACAGGCTGCTCCTTCACCTCCTCCTGCTTCCGCAGGAACTCGATCAGCTCATAGTGGTATCCCCGCCCCCAGGTCATCTGCTGCTCGTCATTGGCAGAGCAGATCGTCCAGGAGCCTTCCCCTCCGCTCTCATGCAGGATATTGGTGAGGCATATTATGGCGTCATTGGATTCATAGGCGCTTAAGTATGCAGGCCTCCTGATGCCTGTCAGCGCCACCGCCGCACAGGCCGCTGCCAAAGCCGCCACCGCGCCCGCATCGATCGCCCGCTTCTCCCCAAACAGCAGATACAGCACCGCGTCCAGGCCAAGGCCCCATATAATCGGAATGCCGTATCCAATGTAGACGGAATACCGTGATACCTCCAGCAGCTGCGGCAGCCCCAGCTTTGCCGAGGCCTGGAGGATGCACAGCACCCCCATGAACACGCCGACGGAGAGCAGAGCGCCCCCGTAATCCGGCCTGCGTAGAATCAGCCACAATACCCCCAGCGCCAAAACCGCTCCCACGCTCCCCAGCATGAACCTGGCCGCATCCATGCTGTCATTCGTAACATAATATTTCAGCTCCTCCAGAACGCAGACAACCCCTTTTTGGAGCTTTTCCGCCAAACCGCCCCCCTGAGGCGCTTTTTTCCCGCTGTCCTGTGTCCCGCCGGTTTCCTTCTTCCCGTCCTCCCCGGAGCTGCCTTTCCCTTCCACGCCGCCTTCTCCCGCCTCTCCCCCGCCGGAGGAGAGCATGTTCATGCCCCAGTACAGGGAACCCTGCAGAGGCTTTCCCATGGCATAGGCCGCCGCCATGGGCAGCACCGCAATCAGGATGCCGGCTATCCCCGCCAGCATCAGCCCCTTCAGATACCGCCAGCGCAGGCAGCGGAAGACAAATCCCACGCCTATCCCGAGGCACAGCAGCCCCGCCACTATGGTGTCGTAAAAGTGGACTGTCAGCGTCATGGATATGGCAATGGCAAACAGGATCAGGTTCCGCCTCCGGGCGAAGTCCTTCTCCCGCAGAAAGGCAATGGCAAACCAGGCGGCGGGCAATATGAAGAGCATCCCGTACTCCTGGGGCAGCGCCGCATAATATCTGTAATATGTATACTGGTAGAAAACCCCCGAGGCCACATAGGCCATGACCCCGATGTAAGGGGTGTATCTCGCTTTGCACAGCAGCCGCAGGAAGGCCAGCAGCATCAGATGAATCATCAGCGTCTGAGGCAGCGCGAACACCCGCAGCAGCACATAGACAGGGATGGCGAACACCTCATGCAGATAATAGATCATGCAGTGGAAGCCAAAGGGGTAGACGCCGTCCACGAAGATGTTGTTGTTCTCCATATGGTTGATCCAATAATTGTGCAGCACCATGTCGGAAGCGCAGTAGCCGTACACATTCACCGTGTTGGTCCCGTATATGTAGAGAATCAGCGCCACGGTTCCGGCCGCCAGAAGGGCCTCCGGCCAGCGGGGCGCAAGCCATTCCCCCAGCCATCCGGAGGACATCCGCCCCAGGCGCCTCCCCAGCCGCAGCATCAGCGTCCTGCGCCCAAGCTGCCCCTCCGAGACCTGCCGCAGCTGCTCCAGCCGCCGCTCCAGCCGCGCCCCGAGGGATGCCTTCCACTGAAATGCCGCCACCGCGATAAAGGGGGCAAGCGTCCCCAGAAACAGCGTCAGCCTGCAGGAAACGTGGAGCAGCTGCAGCAGGTACACCAGGTTCATGCAGTAGAAGTTCCCGATCATGAAGCATGCCATGAACCTGGCCGGCAGCCTGATGCCTGTCATCCTCCGGCGCAGCAGCGCCCACGGCAGCAAAAGCGTCACCGCCAGGTATGCCGCCGCCACCTCTATGGTCTGCAATATCGTAAGCATCGTCATTGACATCTCACAAGCCCATGCCTTTCCACAGCCTGCCCGCCTTCATGGAGCATCTGTCTCAACTGAAGATACGGATCAGCTCCAGCGTCTCATTGTCGATCACCACATTGGATCTCTTCAAGGCCTCCAGCGTCTCGAAGAAATCCTCCCTGTCCTGCCTGGCGAAGCTCAGCTTCAGCCTGCAGGTATAGCTGGGCAGCTCCTCCGGGAACTGCTCCTTCATCCGCCCGCACCATTTCGAAGCCCTGTCGAACTCCTTCACCTCCAGCGCCCGCAGACATACCTCCTCATACCGTTCCAGGGTAAGCCTGGAGGGATCCTTCCCATAGAGCGATTCCGCGCTCTCCGTCAATATATTCACGAATTTCCGCTGCTCATGGTCGGAGAAGATGCGCTGCCGCAGGATATTGTCCATATAGTCCAGGAGAATCTCCTCGCACTCCGTCTCCCCGGGCTCCTCCTCCTGGATCTGCCGCCACAGCCTCTGCACATAGAGACGGAACTTGTTCAGCTCGTCGGACAGCACGGCCGCGGCGTAATGGGAGGCCTCGGAGTCCTCGCTGTCCAGCGCCAGCGTGATGGATGCCAGGGAATTGCGGATGTCCTCCTTGATCACGTTCATCATCACCATGCGCAGGTCCTTCTTCTCATTGACCAGGATGGCCTCCTCCAGGGGGATGATGTCCCGCTCCCGCTCCTCGTCCGCCTTCATGCGGGTCCTGCCCCGCTCCTTGCTGAATATCACATCCGCCAGATCCACGTCCCTCCAGAACACAAGCAGATAGAAAAGCTGTCCCATGAAGAAGAACAGCGGCCCAATCACCGGGCACAGTACCATCACCAGGAACCGGAGCAGATAGGTCCTCCGGTTGTCATACAGGGCCTCTCCCTTCTCCTCCCCGGCTGCCGCGGCGTGGGCGGGCACGAGGAACAGCACCCCTGCCAGCAGATAGACCAGCGCCACGGCCAGGTTCACCAGGAGCACGGTCAGGAAAATGCGCTCATCCCTCGCCAGCGTCATATCACAGCCTCCTCCACACGGCATTCATAGCCCGCGCTCCGGAAGCGCTCCTGGATGCCGCCGATGTTCTCCTTGTTCGTATTGGACAGCAGCGCATGGAGCTTCCCCTGCTTCAGGATACCCAGATAATCCGTCTGCCGGATGGCGCCGCCCAGGGTCTTGGCCACATTCTCATAGTTCTCGTCTCCTGTGAGGATTTCCAGCAGCACATATTCGGTGAGCCCCTTCTCCCTGGCGTCAAAGAACGCCTTGGCCAGCTGGGTGAAGGCGTCCTCGTCCAGCACGTTCGTCCCCTCCACATACCGGCGGTTCCTGAGGGCCTCCAGATAGCGGTTGGCCCGCACCACGGCGTTCTGGATCAGGAAGCCCACGATGGTCAGGCGGTTGGCCTCTCCCAATGTCATGCGCTCCCAGGGGATGCCCCAGAGCATCAAAATCAGCTCCATCTCATCCTCCGCGTACACGGCGCTGGCCATCATGGGCATCTTCTCCTCCATCTTCCGGTTGATGTAGACGCGCCCTTCCTTCAGCTCTCCGTACATCTCCTCCATGGCGGTATATTTAATGGAATTCCCCATCTTGCGGGCCTCCGGAGACGTGGCGGAGAACAGTCTGGCGTAATCCCCGTTGGCCACCGTGTAAACTGCCACATCCTCACAGTCCATTAACTTCGAGAGTACCTGCGCCGCGTAGAACAGCACCTCCTCCGGGCCGTACTGCTCCAGGGTGGAGGAAATCTCGTAAATCTTCCCCAGGCTGTCCTTGTGGTTCACCACCTGGGACTCGAAATTGTGCTTCATCCGGACATTGCTGTCATTGATCTCCTCTATGTCCCTGAGCTGCCCCTGCAGGTATGCCACCCTGGCCCGGTTCTCGCTCTGGACGAACTGCAGCCGGTCCCTGAGATACCCCACCACCAGCCCCACGATGAACAGCTGCGCCATCCACACATAGGTATTGTAGTCTATCAGCACCTCGAAGCCGCTGCGGACCCCCATCTGGCCCACGATATATCCGATCACCGCCAGGAAGCCGGAAAATATGGCCTGCCTCTGGCCGTACACCACCGCGAACAGCAGCACGTACAGCAGATAGAAGTCCAGGCGCGCCACGAACGCGCTGTCCGCCGCATTGTTGTACAACAGGAAAAATGGGATAAAGCATATCAGGTTCTCGATATAGGGGAACATCGCCCTGAGAATCCTGCGCGTATTGTTCCAGGCCCTGACGGCCAGACCGCCCCCCGCGTCCTCCTCCAGAATGAATGAGGCGCTGTGGCGTTTCATGAAATGGGCAACCTTTTTCACCCCTGTGTCGTAATGGTTGAATATCTCCCGGCCGAATTCCTCTGCATACCTTTTTCCGTCCAGAACCAGACGGCTTCCCGCACCCACGGTGCTGTCCACCACCTCAATGCCGGAGCCCAGCTCCTCCCGGACCAGCTTCGCCAGCTCCATCTCCCCCGTCTCCTCCCCGGAGGAAATGTGGTAACAGGCATGCTTCGGGGCTTCTTCGCAGATGAGCCTGTAAATCTGCTCCACCGCATCGTTCAGATAAATCATGGAGAAGGTCCGTCTCTCATTGGCGGATATCTTTCCCGTCTTCAATGCCTCCCGGCACATCCGGAAGCAGGGATCCTCCCCTCTCTCCCCCTTTTGGGGCACCCAGTACAGATGGCCGAAGCGCAGGATCACCGTGTCCGTCCCCTGGGTCCTGCGGTAGTTGGCGCAGGTCTCCTCCCCCTGGGCCAGGGCCATGGCCCTGAATCCCTTGGGCGATACTGGCTCCTCCTCCCCGATGTCGTCTATGTAGGGCGCGCCGAACACCTCCTGGGAGGAGAAATACAGGAAGCGCCCCTTCTTCATCATGCTGCAGGCGGACAGGATGTTCATGAGCCCCGCCATGTACCTCACGCCGTCCTGCCTGGGGGACTCCCAGGTGAAATTGGTGTCATAAGCGCCGGTGAATACGGTCACGTCCGGCTTCACGCTCTCCAGGATGTCCTTGATGCTCCCGCTGTCATAGGGGAAATTGTATTTCTCGAAGACGCGGCTGTAGGAGAATTTCCTCTCTTTCTGCCCCGTCAGCAGATAGACCCGATGGCCATTCTTGTTCAACTTGTCAATCACAGCGTTCATCAGCGCGCTGCCGCCGCCTACCAATAATATGACCATCTTCCCGACTCCGCCTGTCCTTTCCAGCTCATTGCTATAACTATTTCCATTCTCAATTATAACATCCTGTAGTCCAAAGTCAATAGTCCGAGTGTGGCTCGGTTTTTAATCCACTCTCTGTACTAATCCTGCGGTCTTCTGCCCCGCCGCCGGAACGGCAAAAACCCGGACTGTGTCGCCGCACAATCCGGGAATCCTGTTTCCTTTGCCCTATTCTGTTCTGTCCCGCGCAGTCAGATTCCGCCGTCAACGATGAGCATGGCGTCCCCAAAGCTGAAGAACCGATACCGCTCCCTGACAGCCTCCTCATAGGCCGCCAGCACATGCTCCCTTCCCGCCAGGGCGGAGACCAGCATGATCAGCGTGGACTCCGGCAGGTGAAAATTGGTGATCAGCGCGTCCAGCACCCGGAACCGGTAGCCGGGATAGATGAAGATATCCGTGTCCCCGCTGCAGGGACGCACCAGGCCGTCCTCCCCCGCCGCGCTCTCCAGGGTGCGGCAGCTGGTGGTCCCCACACAGACAATCCGACCACCCTGAGCCTTTGTGCGGTTGATTGTGTCCGCGGCCTCCCGGGACACCTGGTAGTGCTCCGTATGCATGTGGTGCTCCAGCACGTTCTCCTCCTTCACAGGCCGAAAGGTGCCCAAGCCCACATGCAGGGTCACATAGGCAATCCCTATGCCCTTCCCCTCCAGCCTACCCAGCAGCTCCTTCGTGAAATGGAGCCCCGCGGTGGGGGCGGCGGCAGAGCCTTCATGCTTTGCATAGACCGTCTGGTAGCGGTTCCTGTCCTGGAGCTTGTGGGTGATATAGGGCGGCAGGGGCATCTCCCCCAGCCTGTCCAGCACCTCTTCGAAGATTCCTTCGTAGTCGAATCGTACCAGCCGATTGCCCTCCTCCACGGTGTCCAGGATTTCAGCCTTCAGCAGGCCGTCCCCGAAGGTCAGCCTGGTGCCGGGGCGGCATTTCTTGCCGGGCCGCACCAGCGTCTCCCAGACATCGCCGCTGCTGCGCTTCAGCAGCAGCAGCTCCACATGGGCTCCGGTGCCCTCCCGCTCCCCAAGGAGCCTGGCCGGGATGACCTTGGTGTCGTTCAGCACCAGGCAGTCCCCGGGCCGCAGGAACTCCCCAATTTCCCGAAATCCATGATGGGAAACTGCCCCGGTGCGCTTGTCCAGCACCAGGAGCCTGGAGGAGGTCCGCTCCTCCAGGGGATCCTGGGCTATCAGCTCCTGGGGCAGCTCAAAATAATAGTCGGATTTCAGCATTACGCTGTCCATTACATCCCTGCCCCTTCCGCAAACACCATGTAACCGCGGTAGGTCTCGTATACGTCAGCCTTGCTGGTGGCCTCCCAGGGCGCATGCATGTTCAGCACCGCCACGCCGCTGTCGATCACGTTCATGCCATACTCCGCCAGGATGTACGCGATGGTCCCGCCGCCGCCTACGTCCACCTTGCCCAGCTCCGCAGTCTGGTACACGATGCCCTTCTCGTCCAGGATCCTGCGCAGATAGGCTATGTACTCCGCGTTGGCGTCGTTGGAGCCGCCCTTTCCGCGGGAGCCCGTGAATTTGTTGAAGACCATGCCCTTTCCTACGAAAGCGGCATTCTTCTTCTCGAAGCAGGACGCATAGGCGGGATCGAAGCCTGCGCTGACGTCGGAGGAGAGCATGCAGCTACGGGCCAGGCATCTCCTGACGTTCAGCTCGCTGTACTCGCCCATGAGGTTCATCAGCTCCGCCACGGCGTTCTCAAAGAATCTGGACTGCATGCCCGTAGCGCCTACGGAGCCGATCTCCTCCTTGTCCACCAGGATGCAGCAAAGCGTCCTCTCCGTGGCCCCTACGTCCAGCATGGCCCGCATGGAAGTGAATGCGCAGACCCTGTCGTCCTGTCCGTAGCCCAGGATCATGCTGCGGTCAAAGCCCACTTCCCTGGTCCTGCCGGCAGGCACGATCTCCAGCTCCGCAGAGAGGAAATCCTCCTCTTCCATGTCATAGGAGGCTTTCAGTATGTCAAGGATGCCTGCCTTGATGGCCTCCTTGGCCTTCTCCTTGTCCTCTTTTTTATCCTCCTCTTTCTCCTCCCTGGTCAGGACGATGGGCTTGCTGCCGATGATCAGGTCCAGGGCCTCCCCCTCGATGACCTTGGAGGCTTTTTTCTCCATCTGCTCTCCCGCCAGGTGCACCAGCAGGTCGGATATGAAGAACACAGGGTCGTCATCATTCTCTCCGATGTTCATCTCGATCGTGGTGCCGTCCTTCTTCACCACCACGCCGTGGAGCGCCAGGGGCAGGGCCACCCACTGATACTTCTTCACGCCGCCATAATAATGGGTATCCAGGTACGCGAAGCCGCCCTCCTCATACAGGGGGTTCTGCTTCACATCGATCCTGGGGCTGTCGATATGGGCGCCCAGGATGTTCATGCCCTCCGCCATGGGCTTCTCCCCGATCTGGAACATGGCAATGGACTTGTTCATGCATACGCTGTACACCTTGTCCCCCTTCTGGGGCTTCTTTCCATCCCGAATCAGGCTCTCCAGCTCCTGATAGCCCTCCGCCTCGATGGTGTTCACGATGGTATCGATGCACTCCCTCTCTGTCTTGCCGTTGTCCAGGAAGTCCCTGTACTCCCGGTTCAGGCTCTCCAGCTTCTCCAGCTGCGCCGCATCATAAGTCTCCCACGTCACTTTTCTTTCCATTTTTCTTTCCTTTCCTGCCGGAAAATCTATTATCCGACATCTAAGACCATTCTATCATATTCCGCATCCTATGGAAACCCTCTCCGTCATTTTATTCCGTCACGCCTGCCGCGTTCGGCCGCCACAGCCAGATCATCTGGCGACCTTGTCGAAATACGCCTTGATGTTCTTCTTGATCTCATCCGACTTCATGGACTTAGGCAGATACCCCGCAGGCTTCAGGGCCACCACGTTCCTGACGCTCTCCCTGTCCGTCCTGCCGGTGAGGAAGATGACGGGAGTACTGGCCAGCTCCTCCTCCGCCCGGATCATCTCCAGCACCTGCTTCCCGTCGCAGACAGGCATCTCGTAATCCAGCAGCACCAGGTCCGGTCTGTCCAGGGTCATGCTCCGGATGGCGGCCAGCCCGGACTTGGCCAGGCTCACCTCGTAGGTATCCTCCAGCAGCCTCTTCATGGCCTGCAGCATCACATCGGAGTCGTCCACCACCAGTATCTTCTTTTTCTTCTCCGCCTCATGGTTCTCCAGGTATTTCTTGATCTCGGCCATGGCATTCTCCGCCCCGATGGACGTGGCTATCTCCTCCTCCAGCAGATGGGGCGCCATGACGCTGTAGGCGAAATACCCCTCCTTCGCGGAAAACAGCAGGCTGCACTGGGGGTTATGCTTCTCGAAGGCCCTCTGGAACTGATCATAGTTCAGCAGATTCTCCTCCCTGATGTCAAACTGCTCGGCATTGGGGAAATGCGTCTTGATGCGCTCCACGAACTGTTTTGCCGCATACCTGGTGGCGTTCATCATCATCACGTCCACGCCGTCCGTCTCGGCCCCGATGAGCTTCCCTATGGTATTGACGATTATCCTGTCTTCAAACACCAGGAAGAACTCCCATCTGTCCCCCCGGTCCGTGCCATAGACCAGCCGGTAGTAGATCCCCTTGCCGAACTTCTCTCCGTTGTAGCTCTCGCTGATGACCTTGGCCTCTATCTGGAACATCTCGTAGAGCAGCTCCGCCACGGTGTTCTTCATGGCGATCTGCTTTTCCTCCGGCAGCAGATTGCCCCACTTGCTCTCGGCCTTCCCCACGATTGCACGGTCTTCCGTCAATGTATGTCCGATGAGCCATCCGGCGCACACGCCCAGGAAATGCTTCACCGATTCCATGGAATAATAGCTCTCCGCCAGCTCCTTCTCGATCTCGGGAAGGGTCTTCTTGCGGAACGTGTCGTGGATCCGTCTATGTACGTCATATCCCTCATAACCTATGGACGCCATGTAGAGCTCTTCCTCCGCGAAATGCTTCATGGCATGCTCCTTAAAGTACTTGATGCCCTCCTGATAAGCCCACCGGCTCTTCTCGTCATTGTCGTCATAGGCAGAGAGCTTGTTCATGATCGCGAACAGCTTCCTGTGCTCCCTGTCGATAGACTCCACGCCGATATTGAATCTCTCCTGCCATACAAACTGATTTTTGCCCATATTGGCCTCCTTCGTTATGATATCTATTTATTTCGTATCAAGAAGCGCCCTGTTCACCGGCTGGAAATACCGGTTCAGATAAGCGCCTATCATGATGATATACATGCAGAAATACATCCACAGCAGCACGATGATGATAATGGAAAGGCTGCCGTAGATTCCATAGGTATTGCCATAGGTCACATAGTAGGAAAAAGCCCAGGAGAACACGCTCCATACCACCGCGGAGAAGACCGCCCCCGGTATCTGCTCCCGAAATTCCAGCTTCTTGTCCGGCACATAGGCGTACACCGCCGCGAACAGCACCGACAGCACCGCCCACACGAAAATGAACCTGAAATTCATGATAAAGGAGACCAGCTGCTGAAGCTGCGGGAAACGGTGCAGGGTCAATGTCACCAACTGGTCGCCGAACACCATGAGGAACAGGGACAATATGACCACGATCAGCATCACCACCGTATAAAAGGACGCTATCACACGCACCACGAAATAATTCCGCTTCTCCTCCACGCCGTTGATGGCGTTCAGCCCCCGCATCAGCGCCATGACTCCCTTGGACGCCGACCATATGGTGGCTATCAGGGCGACGGACAGCACCCCCGCCGATTTGTCATAGATATCCGATATCAGGCTCTCCGCCAGCCCGTCCACCTGATCCGGCGTCAGGTCCGTCACCGCCTCCACCAGATTCTCCTCCGTCAGAGGGGTGTATGGGATGATCGTGCATATCATGATCAGCATGGGCACGATGGACAGGAAGAAGAAAAAGGCCGTGCTGGCGGCGAACGTGCTGATGTTCTGCTTTTTCATCTTATTTGAGAAATCCACCAGAATCACAATAAGGTTACGGCACATCGCACACTCCTACTCGTTTTCATATATATTCCGAATCGTACACCTGTCATAAAAATAGAGGAGGATCTCCTCCGCGGAGTACCCGCTTCCCGCCATGCTCCTGGCTCCGTTCTGGCTCATCCCCACGCCATGGCCGAACCCGCCGCCCGTCAAGGTATATCCTACCACATTTTGACCCTCTTTGCTAGTCATTATGATAAAATATGCGCTGGGAAGCAGACTCATGCCCGCCATCTCGCTGCCGTCCTGCAGGATTACCGCAGCCGCGGCGTCATTCAGCACATACCGGATATAGTTTTCGGAAATGACCTTTATCTTCTGGCTGCCGGCCTCTATCACAAGTTCGTCGGCAACGCCTCCGCTGCCCCGCTTCTCTATGTATATGTCCGTGATGTCGCCCAGGCTGTCGATGGCCTGGCTCACGTACTCCCCGTCCTTCCAGGTCAGGACAAGCCGGCTGTTGGCAGCGTACCTCTGCTGCAGCCGCTGCAGCATGCCGTCCTTATCCAGCGCCTCCACCTGACAGCTCCACCGATACCACCCTTCCGCCGCCTCAAAGTCATCCTCGTTCCGGCCGGATATGAACGCCGCAAAGGTGTCCTCGTCCCGCATCCTCTCCCCAAAGTCCGCCTCCCCCACTGGGCTTCCGGATGCCATGGCCGCCACGGCCTCCGTCATGGCCCTGCGGTTCAGGGGTCTGGCCTTCAGATAGGTCAGCGTAGGCGCGGCCTCCGTCTTCCACACATTCGCGTCGCTGCCCGCGCCGCAGGAGGTGGAATAGTAGAAGGTCTCCGCCAGGCCGCCTCCTTCCGTGAACAGAAGCTTCCCGTAGGTCTCCTTCACGGCGGTGGTGGAACCCTCCTGCTCACCCACATTGTTGTACACCTGGTAGGAGGTGCTGTCGTCCACATGGGCCCCGTACTGGGGATAGCCCGCATGCTCCATCCGGCCGTAGGCATATGTCCTGGCGCAGATGGCCTGGGCGTTCAGCGCCTCCGCCGGATAGTCCGCCGGCATCTCGCTGGGCACTACGCTGTAGAGATACTCCTCCAGCAGCACCTGGTTGATCGCCACGATCCCCTCCTCTGTCCGCAGCAGTTCCAACTGCCCCTTATAGGAGGGCACTCCCTGGACGCGATTGCAGTTTTTCAGGACAATCTTCCCCGTGAGCACATCCGGGACAATCTGTATGCGGTCCGCCGTGAAATAGCCGCTGCCGCTATCGAACGTCAGCTCCTCCCAGGCCTGATGCTTCTCGCTCTGCCTCCCGTCATAGGGGCCATAGACCACCGTGTAGTCCGTATCGCAGGTCAACACCACCTGGTCGTGGAAGATTCCCCCGTAATCCGAAGTCTTTAACAGCACGCGGATGTATTCCATAGCCGCCTCCTTCGCCATGAGGATGCCGCAGACCTCGCCGCCCTCCATACAAAAATCCGTAAAATCATATCCGAAATACAAATCATTTACAGTGCACATCTCCAGGGTATCGTACAGGCGGTAGCCCTTATGGTCCTCCGCCAGGGGCAGCCAGCCGTAGCCCTCCACCTCGATCCTCTCCCCGTCTGTCCGGAGAATCCTGCCGTTAATCTTCTCCGTCCAGGCGCTGACCGCCGTGACGCTGCCGTCCGTCACCGTCATGTCCGCCACCTGCTCGCGCACGGACAGATCCGGCCAGACGGTCTCCCCATCCTCCGGATTCCCCCAGGGATATCGCTCCCGCACGCCGTCCCGGAATACCGTCAGCCCCTCCTCGTCCGCCTCCATGATCCATACATTGGCGAAGGTCTCCATCACTGGCACATGGGGCTGGGGGCTCGGCACTGGCGGCTCCTCTCCTCTATGTATCAGCGCCAGGAGCAGCCTGCCCAGCAGCAGGATTGCCAGAAGGAGCAGCCCCAGCAGACAGATAAACGCTTTCAGCTGCATCCGCTGGGACTTATCCAGCGAAGCTCCTTTGAACCATTTCCTTCCCTTCTTATTCCAGTTATCCAAGCATCCCTCTCCTGTCCCCCGGACTCCCTCCGGAGTAATATGCGCTCAAAAGAGCAGCCCCGGAAGGACTGCCCTCTTCTTCTGTATCAAAGGCCCAAAATGCCGCCCCCTGCTCTCTGACTCCTAGCAATGCTAGGTGGGTGACCGCAGCCAGCGCTTTTGCCTTCCCTTCCAATCCATGCTTACGCAAGTGAGGGCTTGACAGCCACCTGGCGATATAGGAATCCCGTTTAAAGTAATGTAGGTTCAAAATAAGCAGAAGTTATCGCACATCTCAGGCTGTACTTATTATATCAAAAAGCTCTGTGGAATACAACTAATTTTTTAACCAAAATCTTGAAAAATGATCACAGATTCACCAATGTTCGACACGGATGTTCACGGGCATATTTCCTACAGGCCCTTTTTCGCCCGCAGGCACTGGTTTCATGGCCAAGCAGCCCTGGCCCGATTACTCTGATACATTCAAAATATATCTGCCTTTGCCCTGAATGGCTTTGATCAGGCCCTGCGTCTCCATCATCTTCAGAACCATTCTGGCCTTCGTTGTCCGGCAAGAAAGCGTCTTCATTATTTCTTTCGTGGTGATGACCTGCATGATATCGGTATTTTCAATCACCAACACCGCATCTTTACGAGACACAATCCCCTCATCCTTCCTCCTATGCAGCAATTCTATCAATGCATCCTTTTCGTGAATCGACGCATTTTCGGATGGAACCGACGCACTTACAGTCGTTTTCGCAGCAAACGACGCGCTCATCACAATCGTTTTCAGAATGAAACTGCTGTTGTCGAACACCGGACCAGGCAGACCAGCACCTCCAAGCTCCCTGCACATGCGGTCAACACCTTCGCCGTATTCCTTCACGTATCCATAGTCCTTCAGGAAAGCTGCAATCTTCGGATTTCGGGAAAATGCGTATAGCGAATGTTTTCTTTTCTTACCATTCCGGCGAAAGTGCCGGGACTGTCTACTTCCAGCCTGTCATCAAACATCTTAATCTGGATATCCGTCCCCTTGATTCCATAGTCTCGGTGCGTAGCTGCATTAACTACAATCTCGGTACGTACAAACTCGCTGTATTCTGCCTCTGTGACAAAGATGCCATCATGTCCAAGGAATGTCTTTTCTTTCATTTGGATTTTGATAAAATCAACCGCTTTCTCCACCTGTTCAAGAATACGGCCTTCAAAAATCACATCTTTGACCACGTTCATATCCTTGCCGACCTTTGCCTCCGTGCCATCGTAACGGATAAAACGGATAAAAGCACGCGGGAAGAATTGCTGCGGGTTTTTGCCGAGCAGTAGGATTGCCGCCACGGAAACCCGCCCTTTTCCCTCCTTTCCTGTGACGAGCTTCTTGTTCTCACGGACATACTCCTCCGGGGATTTCGTATATCCCCGCGCTCTCCCAGTACCCAGAAGCCCCCTGCTTCTGATATGCTTTTCAGGATTCCCGCCGCACCGTCTTCTACGAAGCCTGTCTTGACGGCTTCCTGGACTTTGCAAAAAGCCTGATGATGAAATAATCGCATTATTAGCTTTCGCTAATTCTTTAGAAAGTGTTAAAAGAACTTTTATTTCCGAACTTGAAAGCCAATCTGAAAAATGATGCAGGTACATCCCCATACCTGGATATTTTAATGCTTGTCTGCAAATATTTTTTGTGATAAAGTGATATTACAATATCACTGGGAGGTATTTCTATGATCCATCGCTTAAAGAGATACGCAAGGCGCTGGGGCTCAATCAGACCGACTTCGCAAAGTACTTAGGGATTACCCAGACCGCATACTCCATGATTGAAAGCGGAAATCGGCCATTGGCTGATAAATATGTGAAGGTAATCTGTTCCTCCTGCGCAATCTGCCACGCTGACCTGTACTACCTCCGTCTCGTTAAAAGCAAAACCCTCCAGTCAGCGCATGACCTCCGCGATGGACTAAAGCGCAATCCCCTTGAGCTTCTGATAAAGAGCCTGAATTAAGGAACAAAGAGACAAATAGCGGATTCTACCTGAAAGTTAACGGTAGTGTGGTAAAATAGGAAATCAAAAATAACGGTAGTGCAGGAAATTGGCCTTAAAAAAATAACGGGAATTGAGTCGAAGACCCGCCGGAAAGGAGATGTATCATGTATAAAAGAAAAATATACGGCAAACTGTCCACATGGAAAGCCGAATCCGACGGTAAGACCGCCCTGCTTATAGAAGGTCCCAGACGGGTCGGCAAATCCACCATCGTGGAGGAGTTCGCCAAAAGAGAATACAAAAGCTATATCCTTATCGACTTCTCCACCGCTCCCGCCGGAATCAGAGAGCTGTTTTCGGATTTATCGGATTTGGATTATCTGTTCCTCCAGCTGCAGCTACAGTATAAAACCGATCTGCATGAACGGAATTCCCTAATCGTCTTTGACGAGGTACAGTTCTGCCCATCCGCCAGACAGGCTGTCAAAGCTCTCGTCCGGGACCACCGCTATGATTATATAGAAACCGGCTCCCTGATTTCCATACGGCGGAACGTGAAAGATATCCTGATTCCAAGCGAAGAGCGCAAAATCAACATGTACCCCATGGATTACGAAGAGTTCCTATGGGCAACCGGCGACGATACCACTGCAGGGCTGCTGCAGAAAGCCTTCGCTCTGAAAAAACCTCTCGGCGACCAGCTTAACCGAAAGCTGATGCGGAATTTCCGCCTGTATATGCTCGTAGGCGGAATGCCCCAGGCTGTAGCAGAATATATCGAAACCAATAATTTCAGAAAGGTGGATCAGGTGAAAAGAGATATCCTGGCCCTTTATGAAGATGACTTCCGGAAAATAGATCCTACTGGAAGAATCTCTCTTTTGTTCGATTCCATACCGTCGCAGCTTTCCCGAAACGCGTCCCGTTACCAGGTTTCCACTGTCCTGGAGCATGAGCGCGCCGATACGATTCTGGAACTTATTTCCGAGATGAAGGATTCCAGAACCGTTCTGGTCTCTTACCATACCAACGATCCCAATGCCGGGATGGCCACGACCCGGAATCTGCGGCGTTTCAAAATGTATCTTGCGGACACGGGGCTTTTTACCTCGCTTATGTTCAAAGACCGGGATTTCACGGAAAACAGCATCTACGAAAAGCTGCTGAGCGATACGCTCAGCGTCAATCTGGGATATCTCTATGAAAATATGGCAGCCCAGATTCTGGCCGCCAGCGGAAACGAGCTTTATTATTATACCTTTTTGAACGAAAAGACAAAGCACAACTACGAAATCGATTTCCTCCTGGCCCGGAAGAATAAAATCTGCCCCCTGGAACTGAAATCCTCAGGCTATAGAACCCATGCCTCGCTGGACGCGTTCACAGCGAAGTATTCAGACCGAATCCTGGAACGCTATCTGGTCTATACAAAAGATTTCAGAAAAGAGGAGGACATTATCTGTCTGCCCATTTATATGCTACCCTTTTTATAGGGGCATCTCCTTTTCCAAAAAGACCGCCGCACCAGCGTACCTAACGCCTGTGCAGCGGTCTTTCTTACTTTCCGTCCGCCACCCGCAGGGTCTGCGGGTGACTGGAGTTTACCGTCAATTTACTCATGATTACAGGCTTGCAGCCTCGTCCACGATCTTCTTCAGAGCGGCCAGAGCCTCGTCAGGCAGCTTGTCGTAGCCTTCCTTCTTGGTAGCGAAGCCTTCCACAGCGTCCACACGGTTCTGCATGGCGCCCTGCAGGGCCTTCACATACTCCTTGTCGCCAAGGTCGGGCGTGAAGCCTTCCCAATCCATGATCTCGATATCCCCGAAAGGCCCCCACTGCTTGAAGCTGGCCTTCTTCTCCACGATGGACTCCAGGATGCCGAGGGTATCGGCGGGCTTCACCTTCTTGCCCATGAAGTCGCCGGTGTTGATGATGTAGCAGTCTACGTTCTTCTCCTCAACCAGCTTCTTGAACTTCTCATAGTCGTTCACCAGAGGATAGGTCCTGAAGGGGTTGGCATAGGGAACGATGCGCAGGGCGTTCATGTCCGTGCCTGCAGCCACGCGCTCTGCGGTGGATGTCTTGGTGGCCAAAGTAGCGCCCATGACGGATGCCAGCGCAGCGCCCTTGAGCTTCACTACGGGCGGGATGGTGGGATCCTTCATGATCCAGAAGATGGCGTTCACGGGAGCGTCGATCTTGTCCACGCGGTTGGGGCTCCAGAGCTTGGACTTGATGGCGCGGCCATTGCCGTTCCGGATGTCCTCGGTGACCAGCTGCACCTTGCCGTCCTCGTCCAGGGTAGCGGAGCAGTTCTGGGCGGTGAGCAGGAAGGTGTTGTCAGGGCAGCCTGTGGGATAATCGGCCGTCTTGTCGAAGTAGGTAGGCTCCAGGGCTACGGAAGAGCAGGTGTCGGTGTTGATGATGAAAGCATCGTCATGCAGCACCTTGATCTCGTACTTGCCGCCGTGCTTCGCATGGGTCAGGGTGGACTTGCCGGATCCTGACAGGCCGTATACGGAAGCAACGAACTTGCTGCCGTCAGCCAGCAGATACTCCTTCTGTCCGCCGTGGCAGGAAGCGTAGCCGTTCCTGTTGGCCAGGGCCCAGGCCATGGTCAATGTGCCCTTCTTGTGCTCGCCGAAGTACTTCATGCCCAGGATAGCGGCACAGTTCTGGTTGGTGTCGAAGTAGCACAGGGTCAGGTCGTCGCTCAAGCAGCTGTAGTCCACGTCGGGGCTGGGGGTAGGTGCCCACTGGGGATCGGAGAAGATATAGATATCCGGCTCCTTGCCGCCGCCGATGGGCTGGGACTCCTTGTACATGGCAACGTACTTGTCGGACATGTACTGGAAGTTCAGCATCCAGTTGTAGAGCAGGTTCTCCTCCCCTTCCGGAATCAACAGATGGGCCTTCGCCATGAACTCGGGATCCAGTCCGATGTAGCACTCCGCATGGTACAGGGTCTTCCAGCGGGTCTTGTAGATGGCATCCATGACCACCTTGTCGAGCTTCACGGCATCCACGCCGGGCTCGCCCTTGATGCGGCGGGCCTGTGCATAACGGCCTGTCACGGCGCCGTCATTGAACAGCAGCACCTTCGCGTCTCTCTCCAGACCGATCTCCTCTGCACGGTATACCGGCATATCGGTAACGATGGTACCGGGAGAATTCTTTGCCATCTCATATGCTTCCTTCAGGGTGTTCACCTTTACTACGTTGTTGCCGTAGAAAGCGCCCTCGATGATGGAACGTGTCTTGCTGAAACCGGGCTTGCCTGCGCCGATCTCAGAAATGGGGTAATACGCTTTTGTTGACATTGGTATCGTCCTCCTTAAAATGGTATTTCCTACTCTCCCGGCAGAGCCGGGAGGTGATTGGTTCCCTTATCCTTTTTATTATCTCAAAACTGGTTTCAAAAGTCAAGAAAGCGAAGTATATTTTATAACGATTTAATAAACCTGTCCGCTTATTCAGTTCTTCAGGAAGAATGTCCCGTCCGCCCGGGTCTCCCGCAGCAGCCATGCCTTCTCCTCATCGTCCAGGTAGGGGGAGAGCTTCTCATAGACCTCCCGCTGGTACTTGTACAGATAGGCCCTCTGGGTCTCGGTCATGTACTTCTCGTCGATGGCCTCCATGTCGATGGGGACCCAGGTGAGGGTCTCGAAGTGCATGAACTGGCCGTACTCGTTCTTCACGTCATTCTTCGCCACCATGACATTCTCGATCCGGATGCCGTGGCTGCCCTCCACATAGATGCCGGGCTCATTGGTGATGTCCATGCCCTCCTCGATCACAGCCTCCGGCCGCCCCTCCGCATACTGCCAGGAAAGCCCCTGAGGCCCCTCGTGCACGTTCAGGATATAGCCCACGCCGTGGCCGGTGCCGCACTTATAGTCCATGCCTATGTTCCACACGGGCTGGCGGGCCAGGATGTCCAGGTTCCGTCCCGTGCAGCCGTGGAGCCATCTGGCATTGGTCATCTGCAGCATCCCTGCCGCCACCACGGTATAATGCTGCCTGATTTCATCGGAGACGGGCCCCAGAACGATCGTCCTTGTCACGTCCGTGGTAGCCCCCAGATACTGCCCGCCGGAGTCCACCAGGAACAGCCCCTCCGGCTTCAGAACGGCAAAGCTCTCCGGTGTGGCCTCGTAGTGCATCATGGCCGCGTTGGCCTTGTAGCCGCCGATGGTGGGGAAGGACAGCCCCAGGCACTCGGGAATCTCCCTGCGGAACTCCTCCAGCTTGTCCGCGGCGGTGATTTCGGTAATCTCCATCTTTCCGATGTTCTTCTTCAGCCAGTAGATGAACCTGGTCAGGGCCAGGCTGTCCTTTAAGTACATTTTCTCCATGTTGGCCAGCTCCACGGGATTCTTGATGGCTTTCAGGAGCTCCGTGGGGTTCTTCTTCTCCACCGGCTTCTGCTTCTGGGCCAGGGTCTTGTACAGTGCATAGCTGCAGTGGCGCACGTCCACCAAGGTCTTGCCCTTCGGGGAAAGGCCTCGCAGGAATTCCACTACTTCTTCGTAGTCTTCTACCTCTATGCCCTTTTTGTCCAGATATGCCCTCACCCCGTCGTCCAGCACGCTTTTCTGGATGAACAGCACGCTGCGCTCCTTCGTCAGATAGCCGTAGGACATGGCCACGGGATTGCACTCCACGTCGCAGCCCCTGATATTGAAGAGCCACATCAGGTCGTCCAGCTTGGTCAGGAGGAATGCGTCCGCGTTTTCCTTCTCCAGCTTCTCCATCACGTCGCCGCGCTTCTCCTCGAAGCTCCTGCCTGCCACCTGCTCGTCCAGAACGGTGACCTTGCCCGCCGGGAACGCCGGCCTGTCCGTCCAGATGTCCTCGGCCAGATCCTTTGCGTAGGCGATGGAAATCTGCTTGTCGGCCAGCTTCTCCTCGTATTCTTTGCCTGTCTGGGCTGAAATCACTCTGCCGTCGAAGCCCAGGGTCTGGCTCTTCTGCATGTTCTTCTGCAGGAATTCCGTGATGGTGGGGACGCTCTCCTCACGCATGCGGAACAGCTCTACCGTGGTGCCAGATAACTCCCGCTCCGCCTGGATGAAGTACCGTCCGTCCGTCCAAAGGCCCGCGCCCTCCTGCCACACCACCAGGGTGCCGTTGGAGCCTGTGAAACCGCAGAAGTACTCCCTCACCTTGAAATAGTCGTTCACGTACTCGGAATTGTGGAAGTCCGCCGTGGGAATCATGTAGTAGTCGATTCCCGCCTCCTTCATCGCTTTCCGCAGGGCAGCCAATCTGCCCTGGATGACTGTGTTCTCCATGTCTTTTTACCGCCTTTCTTTATCCTGTTTCTCTTCATTCCGGTCGAAAACAGACCTGTGTAACTACCATGATTATACTGCATAACGCTGAATGCCGCCTAATGTAATCATGCGAATGAACCAGTCAGCGTTATACAGTCTGGTTTCACGGCAAGTGAAATCGTTAA